>BNJU01004050.1_pt1 | contig 150503 bp, 144 predicted proteins | sample 8539281 | NCBI WGS metagenome assembly BNJU01 (sample SAMD00202456, study PRJDB9452) | human saliva metagenome | isolation source: human saliva | place: Japan | reverse complement strand
TAAATATGTTCCACTAACAATCGCAATAGTTTCCATTCTCTATATATTTATTACTAACACATACACCCTTTTAGCAGAATGAATTTAAAAACATACAATCATCTAAGAAGAGTGATAAGGCTTTATATTTAGTACAACAATACATAATCTAAAGTTATACCGAAACTTGCGGACATGCTGTCCGAGACCTCCGGACAACATGTCCAGAGTAGCCGGAATGATTGTCCAGGGGTGTCGGAAAGACTGTCCGGAGCTGCTGGACAAAACTATAAGAGCATTTTTATCATGCTTAAATGAATAGAACATTAAATTAAGACAGAGTCAATACCTACTCGTAAAAGACTATTGATTTGAATGTTCGTTCGTATTTAGGTTCGTTATAGCCATACTCCATAAATAACGCTTTCACATCGTCTGCCATCGACTGCGTATAAAGATAACCCCTTTCTGCATTGCCATAACGATAGAAATTACTTCGTCCTCGGAAATATGAATAGATTTCATTACGGAGAGAGGGTAAGTCCTTGCGCCTTACCTCATCAAAGAAATGCGTGAAACCTGCATAACAAATGACAAGTCTCTTCGCATGAAACATTCTGCAACGACCATTGATAAGGTTTTCGGGCATAAGTGCCGAGGGAAAGATTGCATCTCCCCATGTATTGGAAACTGGTTGTAACTTGAAATATAAATGATGAAGACAATCTTCTCTCACTGCACAATTCTCAAGAAAGCAAGCTTCATAACTCTTTGGAAAAGTATCTAAGATCAAAAAATCTTTTATATCCATTGGTTAAACATAATATTAAGATAATCTTGGTTTGATAGGAAAAGAGAAACAAGGATACAGAAAGTAACCGATTAAGACAAGCCGCTATCGTCTATCAACCGCATGATTGCTCAACATTTAATACGTAATTTAAGATAAAAGTGGTAAAATCATCTCCTCCCTACAAACAATGAATAGTTTGCAGGCTGACAACTATCTCGGTTCCTCCGCATAAGAACGAAAACGCAAAACATAAAGACATGATACAGTAACAATCGTTAGATCAAACAATAAAAACTGTGCTGGTCAATTCAGTAGATGGGTTTCGTTCGCAGAATCTTTCTGTTAATAGTTCTAATTTCCTTTATTATGGGTACAAAATTAAATAAAAAAAATGAGAAAAGAAAGAATATTAATAGAATATTTGTTAGTATGCGATGTAAAACAACCTCATCTCCCAACCCCTTTCGAACTAACAAGCAATGGAGAGACAGAATGAGTATACTTCACATAGACAGAATGACATATTCTTTAAGGACATATTTTAATCGGAGACAGAATGACATAGAGACATATTCTTTAAGGGCATATTGTAAGCGGAGACAGAATGACATAGAGACATATTCTTCAAGGACATATTGTAAGCGGAGACAGAATGACATAGAGACATATTCTTTAAGGGCATATTGTAAGCGAAGACAGAATGACATAGAGACATATTCTTTAAGGGGCATATTGTAAGCGGAGACAAAATGACATAGAGACATATTCTTTAAGGGCATATTGTAAGCGGAGACAGAATGACATAGAGACATATTCTTTAAGGGCATATTGTAAGCGAAGACAGAATGACATAGAGACATATTCTTCAAGGACATATTGTAAGCGGAGACAGAATGACTCTAAGTCTGCAGTAAGAAAATTAAACAGGGTATAATTCCCCTTTAGGAAGCATAATGACGTACTTAATTCTCGACCACAAACTCAAGATTTAGTTTGTCATTAAGAAATATGTCTTTATGTCATTCTGTCTAAACATGCATTCTGTATCTTTATATGTATGAAAAAGCCACAAGATATCAATGGTTTGAAGAAAAATCACTATCTTTGCAACAGAATCAGTTATCCTAAAAAATGAAAAAGATTATATTGATTGCTGCCATCCTTTTAGGGGCATTAACAAACGGACAGGCTCAGGTAATAAATAAGAATGCCGCGAAACGTATTGGAGAAGTTGTTAAAGAAGGCTACCAAGACGTTAAAGGAGCCATTGTTCAAGATACTAAACCAACTGGTGAGCATACGGTATGGGATTTATATGCAGCCCCAAAAGTTGGATTAAACTTATCAAACCTCATAGGTGTTGATAACAATTTTAAGTTGGGGGCTGTTGCTGGTGCATACGTTGAAGTCTTCGTGGCTAAAAACCTTGCAATAGACGTTGAAATGCAATATAGCCACCAAGGAGGTTCAGGTATCTATCGCAATATCAACTCCACAGACGACTATGAGAACCCTATTATACAAAAATATGGTCCATACAATGTCAATTTGCATTATATCAACACTAACTATATAGTACGTTGGTATCCTTGGGCAGATTTACCATGGAGTTTCACTCACTGGAGTACACACTGATCCCGTTATCAGTGCACATGCCAAAGAGAAAGTATGATGAAGATTTCCAACCTTGCGATCATATCTATAGAAGGTGATGTAGCTATCCCTATTGGCGTCAGCTACGAATGGAAACAATGGCAGATAGAGGCGCGTTACAACCTATACCTCAGAAAGTTATCAAGAGACACTGAAGCAAAGGATTTATTAAAGAACGCTCGAAACAGCATGGTGGAAGTAACACTTGAGCTACAGAATACAGGTGCTCTGATACCGTCTGAAAAACAAGTGAGAAAAACCTCTTTCATACCTTTTTACTACCTCTGCAGTTGCTTCTGCAGTGAGTGTGATTCATTGTCTATACCCAAAGTGAGGTATAGAGGTACGTTATACGCCTGCCCAAACTTTATGTATAGACAAGGAACCACGTATCTGGACTAAGACGAAAGAGACGCATGCCATAGCTGCACAACTTAATATCACACCAACAGAGAATGATTTTGCACGTGATTATAACTCACCCTACCTTCTCTGTTGGTCTGCGCTCATAACCTCAACCATGGACTACTATGCATAAAGATACCCCATGGGGAGAAGCACAGCCAGTAGATTATACCAGTAAATTAGGGAACCTCCTAACCCTATATGGTACGTTTAACCGTCCACTTTATCGTAGTAAACACTGGCAGTGGGGCTATTACTTAGGCACTGGCGTAGGCTATACCTCGCTAAAATATAACCAGAAGAACAATATTGACAACGAATATATTGGTTCACACCTTAATATCTTCTTCACAGCAGGACTGTACGGACAATATAAGGTAGCGAAGGAATGGAGCATAAAGGCTGGATTAGACTTTGCACATCATAGCAATGGAGCTATGGCACGACCCAATAAAGGAGCAAACTATTTAGGTCCATTCCTTGGTATTGTATACGAACCAGAGAAGGAAACAACAAAAGGTTGCAAGGGGAACACACTTCATAAAAATCCTTCCAAAAGTATTGGTTTACAGAATTTACACTTGGAGTAGGTGGTAAACCCTTAATAGAGGATTGGCAGCAGACACAATTTGAAACTCCACAAGGACATCCTGACTATCGTAAGGATCAGTTTACTTTCTACGAGCCTATTCTTTCCATACTCACCTACTCTATCGTTATGCACGTCGCTGGGCATCTGGCGTAGGCTTTGGTCTTTTCTATGGAGATTATGCCAGTAGGGTTGCACAACATGATAAGGAACATGGATACATCGGAGAGAAGCATAGTCCGTGGTCACTTAGCATCGAAGGTCGTCACGAGATCTTTTATGGTAACATGTCTGTTCGTGTCAGCTTAGGCTATTACCTCTACCGACACATGGGTTATAAATCACGTAATGGATTGGAAAGACCTTATCATGAACAAGTTGGTGTGTTTTATAGTTTTCCTAAGCTAAAGAATCTTACTTTAGGCTTTAGCGTTAATGCACATGCAACGAAGGCAGACTTCACAGAACTACAAGTAACAATGCCAGTGAAGCTATAGAGCAAGACAGAATGACGATAGTTTAGACAGAATGACATAAAGACATATTGCTTTAATGACATATTTTAGTTGAAGACAGAATGACATAAAAACATATTCCTTTAATGACATATTTAATATGGGATTTGAGGGCTGTGGATTAAGATAGCTTATGTATTTCTGTCTGATATATACTCCACATTTTTAAACCAAACAACAAAATATGTCATTAAAGCAATATGTCTTTATGTCATTCTGTCTAAACTATCGTCATTCTGTCTGGAAGAGGTACTTCTCTATATCCTTAAACCCATTTAAGAATGAGCGAACATCCATTCGTTCTCTACCAGTCAACTGAATATCAAGATAGTTCCAAGAGGTTATCAGACGTATTGACATAGAGACGGTTCTTTTCTACAACGAGCGTACCAGGGGTACCTACAGATGTACGGTCAGACTTAGCCGTCTTATAAACCTTCATAATCAAAGACTTTACTCCATTGTTTTCAATAGAACAGAGTGTACTCCACGTACCAGGATAAGGACTGAGTCCACGCACAAAATCATAAACTTTCTTAGCAGACTGATTCCAGTTAATTTCACAAGTCTCTTTGAATATCTTCGGTGCATGATGTAATTCAGCATCTTCACACACCTGAGGAGCACTTATGCCATCAAGAACTGCAGAGAAATCAACATTATCCAAATTGTCTTCAGGCAATTTAGATGCAATGAGATTAATTGTTTCTACAGCAATCTTTGCACCTAAATACATCAAGCCATCATAGACATACTCAACATCAGCTGCATCAGGAATAGCAAATGGTTTTTGAGCTGATACATGACCAGCATCTATGTCTTTATCATAGGAAGAAGGTCGTCACACCTGTCTCGGTCTCACCATTGATAACCGCCCAGTTGATAGGAGCAGCACCACGGTACTGCGGAAGCAAGGCTGTATGTACATTAAACGTACCTAAGCGAGGCATACTCCACACTATCTCCGCAACATACGAAAGTGCCACAAACCACCCGCATATCAGCTTTATAAGAACGCAATTTTTCTAGCAAAATCAGCATCCTCATCTTTACAGGCTGCAAACAGGCAAGTCAGTGTTCATGCGCAGAGTTTCACCGTGATGGCTGCAGCTGTTCTTGATGACGTCCAACAGGTTTATCAGGCTGTGTGACTACAGCTACAACATTATACCCATTCTCAACTATCAAAGCTTTTCAACGACCTCCACAGCAAACTTGAGCACGCATGAAAAACAATACGTATATTTTCTCATTATCTTTGGGAATTGTAACGAGATGAGATAATAAGCAAGAGACGGCAGATACCTATTTATTCTGCACTAAAGTCTGCTCAAACTGGCGGATACATACTATAAAGACGCGCTGAGAGATATAGCTAACCAACTGGCTATCAATATTCACAACAGGTAACATACTGTGCATCCGTACGTCTCAAATGCCCTCATCACATCCTCCATTGATCGTTGACACTGAGCACTTGCTGGTGGCGATACATCAATTGATTGATATGGAAACGGGTGATAAAGTTCTGTACGGAAAATAATATGTCGTAGATTGTTAATATCATCCCACCCCTAATAACTTTACGAGATTCACCGAGCACGGAATATAATCATTGCGACTTGAACTGATAGCATGAATAAGCTTTTCCTCCCATCTCCATATCCGTCCGACAGATGTAAAGTCACGATCGATAATCTTATCCATACTCATCAAAGTGGAGGATAGACTTATCTGTATGGTGTGTGAGAAGTTTCACCTTGCTTTGCCAAACGTCACAGCATATATACTATGATGTTCAAAGATATTTATCGTAAGATAAGAACTGATAGTCCGATAATCAATGGGATGAAGAGTTGATAACCGCCTGTTAGCCTCGGCAATCAGGAAGATACCCGTCAAAGGTGCATGCATCACAGCCGACATCACAGCTGCCATACCATAGAGCGTAAAAGTTCTTCTCTGGAATATAAACACCAAGTTGCTCCATATTCCAAAAACGAGCAAAGAAGAAACCACCAAAGCCACCGATGAACAAAGAAGGCGCAAAGGTTCCACCACAACTGCCTCGCACCTATTTGTTGCATTGGCTGCAAAGACCTTTCGTCATTGCAACTAAACCCACATATAGCAGTAGGAAATTTGACTTCTGCAAAACATAGAACCACTCATGATTTGGTATCCAGTCAGCTTCAGTCTTTCCTTCTATAAACAATCCTCAAACTATCATAGCCTTCAGCACTATAGAGAGGGGAAAAGGAAAATAAGTGAGAAAGCACCAAGCCACCCACAAGTAGTTTCAGATAAGGCTGAAGAGAGTTTCCATAACCATTCTCACACCATAGACATTAGCTGCATGAAGCGAGTGATACAAAACCGCAAGCGATACCTAACAAGATTGTCGGTGGAACTGCTATCAAGTCCCCAGATGCTATCCATCTGGAAATGAAGCACTGATGAACCACCAGAAGAAATAGAGAACACGTTGCCGTCACTGATGCAATCAATATCGGCAAAGAGAAGCCATGGTCAAATCGACCATCAACACTTCCAATGTAAAATCACCAATCCTGCTATTGGAGCCTTTGAAAATACCTGTACAGCTGCCGTTGCACCACAACCCACAAGAAGCTGATGAGTGCGATTATCTAAATTAAAGATATGTCCAAGGTTACTACCAATAGCTGAACCTGTCAACACAATAGGTGCCTCTGCTCCTACCGAACCACCAAAACCAATCGTAATAGCAGAAGCGACGATAGACGACCAAGTATTATGAGCTTTCAAACGAGATTGTTTTGCAGAAATAGCATAGAGGACACGGTAATACCATGCGAAATATATTATCACGTACAACATACTTAACAACAGACTTGTCAGCCAAATACCTACGGATTGACAGATGAGATAGAGTCAGTTAATCGTTGCAACATCGAAACCAGAGGTTACTAATTCTCTATCAATTTGATAATAAAGTGAAGAATATATGCGCCAATGAAGCCAAGAAGACCAACAGCAAAACGCCAGTACTAAGACTAACCTGCGATTGGAAACATGATTTTTCTCGCCAATTATCAAGTCGAGAAATAATCTCCTGACTACCTGATACTTTCATCATCTATTCAATTATTTCCTTATAACTTTTACTCGCCATCAGCAGATGACACTGATACGCTGATGGAGATGTGGTTTGATGCTCCTGACGTCTTGACTCACAAACATAGTCAACATCATCAAGAATCTCCTGTGAGATATCACGATAATTCTGCGCAGCAGGTTCACCACTGACATTTGCCGAAGCTACTTATAATAGCCTTCTGAATCGATAGCATAACTCGCGTGAGAAGGGCTCCTTTGTACATGCGAATACCTATAGAGCCATCTTCTGCTATCAGATTTGGAGCAAGATTAACAGCACCATCAAGAATCAATGTTGTTGGTTTCAACAGCTTCTATCAACTGCCACAGCACATCAGGAACATTGCGAACATAACGCTGAAGTCGGTTATCAGAATCAATCTGTTAAATAAGAGCTCTTTCTGAATCGTCTCTGCGTTTCAAGGCATATACCTTTTGCTAGCTTCCGCATTGGTAGTATCGCAACCTATACCCCACACTGTATCAGTTGGGTAAAGAATGATACCACTCCTTTCATCACTTCAATCGCTTTCTTGATGTCAGTCTTCCTGTTTCATCTTCTGTTATTGCTCTTTCTAAGTATTAGTAAGTATTCGCAAAGTTAGATTAAAAAAACGAGAACACAAAACAAAAACTACAAAAAGAAAGTCTACAAAGAGTTTTAAAGCCTGATATAACTTTCAAACGAAGAATCTTCCATATGATTACTTTTGACTGAACAATTCTATGCTAACTACAAATTGCCTCCTACTAATCAATGTTTAGCAAGACATTCTATACTCAACACCATTGGTGCGAAGCATCAGCACAATATGTGTGGGGCATCAAATACGAGATGTGTGAATAGCAAATCACACAGAAAGAATACGGCTAGAAAAATCCCTTTTTAACACTATCAATATAGCAAGACACACATAGGTAATTTATTGAAAATCGCCTTCTGTCAACTTAGACATAGCCTGTAGACACCATTACAAAAAAGGAAATCGCATAAAGTTAGCAATATAGAAAAAGCATAATAGGGACAAACAACCTCGTAAGTCAGTTCTTTAATTATAAAAAGAATGTCTGACAAGGGTGTTTGTCCCTACTTTTAATATATATAGCTTTTAGACTCTTTCAAGTAGACAAGCAGACAAACGCACATATAACTCCAAAAGAACTCTGAACTTTATATCATTAATTACACTCAACCACTGCTGAAGCACTGAGAACGGCTGCTGCAGCATCGTCAAGCGAACTTCACCAAGAACTTTGGTTTGTCCTTGAAGATTTCCAAAAGCATGCTCTTATAAGAACGCATGATAGGTTCCACTCACAAGTCACGCCTTAGTTAGACCACCAAAGAAGATGAAAGTTTCTGAGAAGAGAAGGTTGCGAAGCCAGTATGCTCTCACCTAACATATTACCAGTGAACCTCGTAAACACGCTTTAGCAAGTGCATCGCCACGACCAGCAGCAATAGAAACATCCAAAGAAGTGATATTTCTGGCTTTATCTCACAAACAAAGAGTCTTCCTTGCTATTCTTCAAGAACTCACGAGCGGTACGAGCAACACCTGTTGCAGAGCAGTAAGTCTCCAAAACAACCTGTACGACCACAACCGCAAGTACGACCTTCTTCTCCACGAACCACGATCATATGACCCAACTCACCAGTAAAGCCATCAGAACCATAGACCATCTGACCATTGATAACAATACCTGAGCACGCCTGTACCAAGAGTAATCATGATGAAATCTTCGCTCGCAGGTTACACTATACCGCATCCACCGATAGCAGCAGCATCTGCATCGTTGGTAAGACCAACAGGAATACCAACTCATGCGAGAACATTTCGCCCAATGGCACAACACCATCGTGTCCCCATGAGAGATTTGGTGAGAACTCAATCGTGCCACGATAGAAGTTACCATTAGGTGCACCAATACCCATAGCACGGAACTGACCAATTCCACCCATATTTAGCAACGAGAGGACGTGTGCTCTACACCTCGCTTCTACATCGTCGACCGTCTCATAAGCCTGTGTCTCATAGAATTGGTGGCAAGCACCATGACCATGCGATCCACGACAATCAGAATACTGCGTTTGTTCCTCCTAAATCAGCCAATTACAATGGCTTTTCCAATCCAGTTACAACCGGTTTCTGCTCTGTTACGTCCATGACATAATAAGTTTTTAGCTCTTGAATATACTATGGGCAAAAGAAAAAGAGGAATGCCACAGTTTTGTTAGGTAAATTTGTTTATCTCGTATTATTTTTGTAATCATTTGCGCAAATAATCAAGCATGTACTCTGATTCAATTAGATATATTGACTTTCACCCTAAGGACTGCTTATTGAATTATAGCATCGGCTCCCATGGGTCCAGTTGGAATATTGTATAATGAACTGAACGAGCAAAGCGTTGGTATGGGTTTTTATAATAGGTATTGGAGCTGCTATCAGGACACACTTTATGCAATTTATCGTAGGGTTAGGTATGAGTTTCATTATGACCTAGAAAACCCTATAAGTTAGATAGTACAGATTTACAGGAATGTATTATTATTACCTTGGAATTTATTGCTTTCAAGTCGATCCGATGAAGAAAGCTCATCAGAGGGTAAGGAGAAGGGGTCTTCCATAATGGCGTAGCCTCTTGGTAACTTCAAATCCAATGATTATCTTCCTCATTTATTGCAAAGCGGCACACTCTGCTTTCGTACAACCCAATCGCCCATTGAGATGATTATAGGTTTTGCTCATATCCTGCTGGTGCGTACATGGTGGTAAGGGCTTATCATGGTTGATGGATAAGATTAGAGGAAAGTTTTGACGTCGATGGTATTCTTATTATAAATATGTTATAGGTTCTGCTGTCATTCTGTTTTCTCATCATTATGCTTGTGGGACAGTATTTAATCTTTATCATCTGCCAACTATTGACGGATTAATGTGAACAAGTGATAATTTATGTTTGTAGCTAAGGAATTAAGAAAGAAGAGTATAGCAGAACATCTGCTATATGGCAGATAGAAGATACTATCCGTGCTTACGGTTGCTCATTGACACAGAATCTAAAAGAATATATCGACCAGTCTCCAATAATAAGCAAGAACAAAAGGAGGAAGAGGAAGACTGGTCATGGACCTTTGTACGCATGATGAATCAAGAAGGTCGTGCCGAAGGTGGGACACCTACAGATTAACAAGGTGCCTGAGCAGGACCACATGAGTTGCACGCACAGTTGCTGCAATCATCAAAGTTTCTGCTCTATTCTGTTGAATATTATCGTGTCTCTCACCAGTTCATTGTTGAGCCAAGAGGTGGCAAACGTACAGCAGACAAGATGGCACGTACAAATGATGAACGCTTAAAGAGTGTTGCTTAAAAGTTAGAAAGAGCGAGATCGGAAACCTGTTTTCAATCTCTCTTTAGTGGAGATGATGATGCTTTCGTTTGCAGAAGAAAGATACCCCTGAGACAACCTCCGTAAGGCTTTTAACGAGATAACAACCTTCATTGGTATGTTGTCAGACTACTACATAAAGGATAAGACTGAAGGCTTAAACTTAGCGAAGAATAAAGGAGATAGCTTTATGGAATATTTTTAGTTACTGAGCTTAACGGACAGCTTGGCAACAGAGATACAGCTTGTATCTCAAAACAGAGTAAAGACCACTATATTTTTATGTATCGCATGTGAGGGATATACGAAGTTAGACATTACTATCTCGAAGACATCCGCAGCAAGTAGCAAGACACAAGACTGAAGCATCAATGCAGCTCACGGACCAACAAAATCAAAAGCAGAGACGGCGGTGAGATTATTGAATTACTCATACTGCGATCAGAGAACCTTTGCAAAGGCGAAAGAGGTTGAGGGTTTGACCAGTCAGCACGATGTCAGTTCCCAGAATGACTCTGCGCACATAATCCCTTGCAAAGAGGACATGAAGGGTCACCTAGGCGCTGGCGTTTATATGTAACACACTGGTGAGGAGAAGATTCAAGCTACTGTGAAACCCATGTATCTCTTTCGTACAGCATGGCTTTACAGCGAGTCTGCATCATAACTCGTGCAAGACGATGATGATCCACAGCTACTAAGCCACAGCTAAAGGCCAGATTCGACCAGTGCGAACACCAACCTATGCTGGCGACTTAGCAGAGGCCATCTGATATCGTTGAGAACCGCAAGTATGAAGGAAAGTAGTGGCATCTACCACTTCTCCAATGAGGGCGTATGCTGGTATGACTTCACCTATAAAGATTGCAGAACTTGCAGGAAACACAGCATGTGACATCCAACCTGCCACAGCGACGAGTTCCCTTCACCTGTTAGCATGTCCTGCCTACTCTGTCCTTGATAAGACAAAGATTAAGGAAACCTTTGGCATAAAAAGATTCCATATTGCTAGATTCACTGAAGAAGTGCATGAAAGGGCTTACAGGAATAAGACAAATAATAGGAGTTAAAAAGAAAGATTATTAGACTTAGTTAGCATATAAATTGATTTAGAATTATAACCAATTAGTTAGCTCCACTTCAACAACAGCTGACAAGGTTTTTATCCCCAAAGAATATAAAACAAATGAATGAAATAGAACGCAGGCGAACGTTCGCTACATCTCACCCAGATGCTGTAAGATCTTGGACTGGAAATCTTCTCTTCGGTGGTCAGATTCAGATGCGGTGCGGTGAAGAGCAACAAGATACGTGACAGTACGTACATCCGATTGGATGGATATTGAGAAACAGCGTGGTATCTCTGTATCAACTTCTGTAATGGAGTTTTGACCATAAAGATTATAAGGTAAATATCCTTGATACCCTGGGTCACCAAGACTTCGGTAGAAGATACTTATCGCACACTGACGGCTGTTGACTCTGCTATCATCGTTGTTGACTCTGCCAAGGGTGTGGAAGCTCAGACACGTAAGTTGATGGAGGTGCGTCGTATGCGCAACACACCAGTTATCATCTTTATCACAAGATGGACCGTGAAGCGTATCCATTCGAGGTTTTAGACGAGCTGAAGAAGAATCAAGATTAGTGTACGTCCATCTCATGGCCTATCGGCCAGGGCCAGCGCTTCGCAAGGTGTACTATAACATCTATGAACAGCAGTTGAACCTCTTTACACCTAACAAACAGCTGTTACAGAGAAAATTGAAGTGAGATATCAATCAAATGATTTGACGAGCAAGAAAGTGACTTTGCTGAACAGCTACGCAACGACCTTGAGTTAGTCAATGGTGCTTTACCCTGACTTTGATGTTGAAGCTTATCGCTGGCAGAGGTTGCACCAGTGTCTTCTTGATTCCATTGAATAACTTTGGTGCAAGAGTTGTCGATTGTTTTCTGTTGAAATAGCACCAAGTCCACGTCCAACCTAAGGCAGAAGAACGTATGGTTGGAGCCATGAGTGAACCAGTTCATAGTATCTTCATGATTACAGCCAATATCGACCCTAACCACCGAAGTACTGCTTTTGTAAGGTATGTTCTGTAAAGTCCAACGTAACCAGCCCTTACCTCCACATCTGTAATGGAAAGACGATGCGCTCCTCTCCTACCAGTTCACGCACAACGCAAGAGTACAGTAGAGAGGCTCACCGGTGACATCGTTGGTCTGCCTGATAGTGTGGGTATTTAAGATTGGTGACATTAACTGAGGAGAAAATCATCCACTCATGGACCGCCAAGCTTTCTCACCAGAACTATTCAAATACATTTTGAGAAACGATGACCCAATGAAGTCTAAGCAGTTCCAAAAAGGTATAGAGCAGTTGATGAATGAAGCGTTGCACAGTCATTTGTCAATCAATCAACAACCGTCGATATGGAAACCATGGACAACTCTCAGTTTGAGGTTATCCAGTATCGATTGGATCATGAGTAATGCCAAGTGTCGTTGGGAGCCCGTGCACCCTATAAAGTTTGTTGGATTGAGGCTGACGATGAGAAAGAGTTAGAGAACTTTCCCAGCGTAAATACCAGTATATGGCTAAGGATATTGAGGGACTGACGTCTTCCTCGCTGACTCAGGTTATGTGCTAGCTATGTACAGCAAGACTTGAGAATATCTGTTTCACTTTGCTAAAGTGAATTTCTAATTAAGAATATGATATGATAAAAGCACCAAAGAAAATATATCGTCTCTTTGGTGCTTTTTATATGATTAGGCGTGTAAAATACTCTAATAACACGCTCATTTCAAACAAGTTAATCTATTTGATTGTACTTAAAAGCCTAAGTTAAACTCTCTGTTCATCAAAATATCGCTCTTTCTTAAGAGAGACACACACGCTTCCAAACGGCAAACGACTTCTACCCGTCTTATTATATTCTAATGGTGATCGTTTACAAAACGACAATGTCTGTTTTGCCAACCGCACATATATGAGCATATCATCTACATCACATGTGTTGGGCATCAACACAACATGTGCGGACACTCAACACATTGGTTAAAGATTAGAAAACGTGTTCAGAAATGCCTGCATTTATATAATAAGACACTAATAATTATATTTAATAAGAGAGATTTACCAGACAGCTCAATAAACTGTTTACTTCTTGATAAACTTCACCAGTTCTGTACAACTACCCTTATAATCCTACCTACACGCTGACCAGGAGGCTGTAGATAGGCATTCTACTATAGTACTGCTGCTAACTCTGTTAATACCGGTAGTGATCATCTTCAATGGTCATTTTCTAACACGCACCTGATGCTTTGTCTGAACACGACAGAATTTCTCATCACCAGTCCATGTTACATTAACTTTGTCAGCAGAAAGTAGTCAATCCTTCCAGATGAATCGAAGCCATCACCTAAGAAATGTCTTACCATCCTTTTGTTTAAATGTATACATATAAAGGCAACATTGGTAACGTTTAGTATGCAGACGAGCAATTGTTGTTGTATCTTGTACAAACGATAAGAAAACTTATCATTCAACCTACCTGCAGTTTTACCGGTAGGCAATAGTGAGTAATTGTTACCCGTCTTTTACAATTGTTTCCCTCATTCACAACATCTTTTCAGCTTCAAATGCAGTCGTTTTCGTGCAAAGATAAGAACTAACTGCAGCAATGCTGCAACAAAAGCAAAGCGTAGAATTTTTATTCTAATAACTTTATTTGATTACATAAAAAGGTTTAATTATAGTGCAAATTTAGCTAATAATTATGATATATGCAATTATAAATCAATGTATAACTTTATACGAATTCTTTTTAGTATATACTCATGTATGTGCCTCCAATAAACGGATACTGTTGAATCATTCTTTTCATATTGCACATCTGTTTCACTATCAAGCCCTTAGATTTTCAATAAGTCATTGAATGCTCTCTCGCATTGTCATTATCTCTTCGTCTTATAACTAAATATAAAACAAGAAAAGGATTGATAGCAAAGCAATCCTCAAAAATAAAGTTCCTATCACTTCCGTCAGTCACTCAAGAATATAACTTTACTCATTTACAGTAGTCATGTAAAGTGTTAAAAGTGACAGCAAATTAAAAATAAAAACTATTCGTATAAAGAGGTATTATCGTTTTACACCAATTATAGGTCTTTATCACGGTCATATTTTAGAAGAACCTACTCGTTTCACATTTAGCCCATGTGTGCGCATACAATGTTAAAACATATTTTTGTTGATAAAATGTTTTATTCCACTATTTATCCGAGTGATTTGCGATGTGTTTTTACTGATTTAGATATTTTGCTAATCATCGAGGTTGGCAGCTTCCTCACCCAACTCTCTTTTTATTTACACATTTCAGACATGTCCAACTTTGACCTATTGATAATCTTTACTTACCTTTGTATCAGATTATTAAACTTAATTCTATGAAGATAAACCAACTTTCCTTCTTACTTTTCACAGCTGTACTATTGTTTAGCTGTGGTAAGACAATTCTACCATCAGATGATGATAATGAAGACGAAACAGAAAAGCCCTCCCCTTCTCACTCACCTACTGAAGCGAAGATCTATACTGTTTCGGAATTTATTAAAGGAGACTTTGGGAATAATGAAGTTTGGGTACATGGTTATATTGTTGGTGCTTGTAAACGAAGCATCAAGCAGGCAGAATGGGAAGCACCTTTCACGTACGACTCTGCAATCCTATTAGCTGATGACCCAGAAGAGTCTGAGCCTGAGAATGTTATTTCCATTCAAATGGTCAACAAACAAATGAAAGAAGCAATAGGCTTAGCAGCCAATCCGCAAAACTATGGTAAACATATTGCCTTCTTCGGAATTAAACAAAAGTACTTAGGAATACCAGGGATGAAAAAACATATATTAGCAAGTGAATGGTTGGACGAATGACTTTTTATATAAAAGATTTGCTATAAATAAGAAAAATGATTATATTTGCATTCCCAAATAATTATATAAGTTAGAAAAGCCTATCGACATACTTCTACTTCATAAGAAAGAAAATTGAAAATGAAGAATCTGAATGAGATGACCGACGAGCAGTTGTCATTGTCATACATTGAAGGAAGCAACGATGCTTTCGATTTGTTGCTATCGCGCAATCAATCGAAATCGTATATTCTATTCGTTGTGCGTGATAGGGATGCTGCTGATGACTTGTTTCAAGAGACGTTCGTGAAGATTATCACGAAGTTGCAACAGGGAAGATACTCACCAACAGGTAAGTTCTCTGCATGGATTATGCGTATCGCTCATAATGTGATTATGGACTGGTATCGTGCGCAGCGTGCAGATAAAGTGATTGATGCCCCAAGGATAATGACCTCATCTCAATGTTGGTGGTGATGATACTGTTATTGATAACATTGAGTGTCAATTCATTAACAGTCAGACACTCTCTGATGTAAAACGAATGATGAACCTTCTTCCTGCGACACAACGTGAAGTGGTATTTATGCGTTTTTACCAAGAGATGTCTTTTTAAAGAGATTGCTGAGACGACGGGTGTTAGCATTAATACTCAGCCTTTGGGGCGTATGCGTTACGCCATATTCAACTTGGTGGAGAATGGTTCGTGAACACAAAGTAAGTTTGCAACTCAACATAAGAACAAATAGTTCTTTTTCTTAACGATATAAAATGCCCTCACTTATCTCTTAACCTATCACGTTAAGAACAAGCGAGGTATCTTTTATACCTTATAATTATCTCATGTAATTGTTTGAGTGAATGGATAGCTGCCTTAGGACCCGCAGCCTAAAGACATAACTCACTACTAACAAGAATGTCGACACCAGCTTCAACCAAACGAGGAGCCGTGTCAGCCTGTACACCACCATCAACCTCTATCAGAGCTTTACTCACTTCACGGTCAATCAACTGACGAAGGCGTTGTACTTTCTTGATACCGTTTCTATAAATTTCTGTCCACCAAAAACCTGGGTTTACACTCATGAGCTGAACGATATCCACATCACCAATGATATCCTCAAGAACATTGACAGGTGTTGAAGGATTAAGCTGTCACACCAGCTTTCATACCAGCAGCATGAATCGCTTGTATCGTTCGATGTAAATGAACACAAGTCTCATACTGAATATTCACGATAGCTGCACCAGTAGTCAGCTGTCTGTTGAATATAGTTCTCGGATGAACAATCATAAAGTGTACGTCCATTGGTTTCTACATGCCTTACCTACTGCTTCAAGCACAGGAAAGCCAAAGAGATATTAGGCACAAAGATGCCATCCATTACATCCATGTGAAGCCAATCATGGCCTCACTTTCATTAATCATTTCATCCTCATTATCCAAATGAGAAGTCATGGAGGCAGGGAAGGTGATACTATTATTTCCATATAAATATTAATTCAAACAGAAGGTTTGCATCTTCCCATTGATTTTAATAACACGATAGGTATAAGCTATCTGTCTGATAATATTAAGCGTCTTCTCAGACGGCTTAAGTTCTTCGGAAGTAAATATTCTAAACCATAGGCCAAATATAAGTTGTTGAGAGTTATATGTCATCTAAACGCTATCTAAAAGATATTATTATATCTTCCCACAAGAATATTTTCACTTTGATCCAAACTCTAAGTTTGCACATGAATTACAAAACTTAGAGATTTAGGTTAAATACATTAATTTTATAGGAATACTCTTGAATCATTCCTCTTAATTCGTCTTTCCTCTAAATAAAAGAGTTTTTCTTTAATCTCACAGCGTATAATTCGATAATTTTATGTGGGAAGTTTGTAGCGTGCAAGTATTTGAGAATTTTATATCTATATGATTATAAAGGGTATGGCATGCGTGATGCCCACAATATTCACGAAGTTTCTCAACTTGGCATAGACTGTGGGATTGGATTTCCTTCCTAAGAGCGAACGTTATGTTAGTCAGATATCGTCATGTGCTGGCATATTCCCGATTATGGAACGCTGTCTGCCTTATCTGCACATGAATCATCTCAACAGCAACATAAGACCTACTCTTGTGAGTCTTTGCTGATGACATGCCACAGAATATTATACACGTGTTGTTAACTTCAATCTTGATATTGTCCAACTTAATGGAGAAGAAAGTATGGTGATGGTTGATAATCTTCGCCGTACCCTTGACCCAGACATTCATGCTGGGATAAAGATTATGAAGCGCATTGTTATCACAAAGCGTGAGGACATTGAGAAATACAAGGAATATGCAGAAGGGGTTGATTATTTCCTCTTTGACATCCAAGATAATCTAAAGGATTGGAGCATTTTGGAAGCGTATGACGGGAAAGTTCCTTTCCTTGTAAGTGAAAATATTGGTACCGAAGATGTTGAGAAGATTAAAGGTTTTTCTCATCCCCAGTTCTATGGTATCAGTGTGAACGAGAAGTTTGAGACAGCACCAGCGGTAAAGGATGTTGCTTTACTAAAGGACTTTCTTGAGAAGGTAAAGTAAGTCTATTGATTAGAAGGTTGATACACGAATGAAAACAAATTGTGTTATCATTGATAACTACGATTCTTTCACCTATAATCTTGTTCATCTCATAAAGGAATTAGGAGTTGATGTAACGGTAGTTCGCAACAATCAGTTCTCCCTTGAAGACTTGAATAACTACAATCGTATTGTTTTAAGTCCTGGTCCTGTATTCCTTCAGAAGCTGGCTTACTATTGGACGTTATTCATCGTTATGCTATCAGGTAAAAGCCTATCTTGAGCGTTTGGCTAGACATCAGCCATTGGTGAGGTATTCGAGCAAAGTTGAAGAATTTGTCTGATGTCTTCCATGGTGTAACAACTGAAACCACACAAATCGTTGAAACGCCATTGTTTGCTGGTTTGCCTAAAAACTTTCTCGTGGGACGCTATCATAGTTGGGTCGTAGAAAAAACAAACTTCCCCGATTGTTTAGAGATAATAGCCGAAAGCAAAGAGGGACTAATCATGGCATTACGCCATAGAACGCATAACATCTATGGCATCCAATTCCACCCAGAGAGCGTTCTAACACCAGATGGGAAAAGGATTATGGCTAATTGGTTACACATCTAACAAATAATTATTCTTGTACAAACTATGACAACAGCAGCAAGCTATACAGACGAAGTCATCGATGGCGGAGCACCGTGGTATGCAGTGAAACTATTCACACTGAAACTTGAAGAGGTGAGAACCTATTTTACAAATCATAACTTGGAATGTTTCGTTCCAGAACAATATGTTGATATTGAGGGACGGGATGGTAAACCACACACTGTTCTTCGTCCTGTTGTTCGTAATATTATCTTTGTTAAGAAACCTGGAGAAGATATTTCATTTCAGAAGATTGTACAAGAAGCCAACTATAAGATTAGCGTTGTAAAGAAAGCTAAGGATTCACAAGAGTATGCTCTTATCCCCCATGACCAGATGTATGAGTTCCGTTTGATGTGTAATCCAGAGATAACGATGCGTAAGTTCCTTTCTTCAGACGAGGCACAAATGAAAGCTGGGGACGAGGTTCTTGTTAAGTTTGGACCATTAAAGGGAATGACTGGGCGATTGGTTCGCTCAAGTAAGAAGTATTATCTCTTAAAAGAAATCCCAGGTATAGGTGTAATGCTCAAAGTTTCTCGCTGGTGCTGCGTTCCAATGGAGGAGAAATAAGTCCCATATTGGCAGTATCACTACCTATTTTTATTATCACTCTCAGACACAGAAAACTTTTTCTAAAATACTTCAAAGATTCAAATAAGGCTTTAAAAAATCATTACATAATTTCAGATAAAACCTCTACATATAATAGCAAAAACACATATCAAAAGCAGGTTTGTAACTGAAAGAAAATCAATTGGTTATAAGGTAGTACAAGAATAGGTGCCTAATTGAACTTCAAAAGGGCGTTAGTTAGAGCTCAAAAGGGCGTCTTTTGCAAGTCTATTAGGCGTCTTTTAGAAGCCAAAAGAGCATGTATCGACTTCAAATCATACAAAAATAGTTTACAAAAAAGCAACAACATAAAAATACGTTATTTGTAAAAAACGCTCATATAGCATACCTGATAGATTCACCAGTTTTCTATATGAGCGTTAAACGTATTGTTATAAAAGACTTACTTAGCTTTCACTTCTTCAGCAACAGCCTTTACAGCTTTTTTAGCAGAAGCTTTCTTGACAGGTTTCTTTGCTGCAGCTTTTGATGTAGTAGCCTTCTTCGCTGACGATTTCTTCTCTAACTGCGCACGGAGTTTATCACCTTCAACTTCCAATTTGTCAACCTTTGCTTGAAGATTACTAATATCATTAGTTCTCATTTCAATCTCATCGCCTTGGTTACGGATAGTAGTAAGCAAGCTATTCAACTCCTCATTATCAATATCAGCAGGATAAAGTGTATTGACACGATTCAAGAAGTCGCCAAGAATATTCATATAATTGGTGAAGGCATCAAATGGACTATCATAGATACCACGATCCATTCCAACACGTGACGGTTTGGTTGACATAAAACGGAAGTTATCACTTGCCTGCAAATAGTCCCAGTCTTGATTGATACGTGGATCGTTAGCAATACGTACACGATCAGCAATACTATACAACTTGTTGAAAGCTTCACGCTGCATTGGATTACCCAACCATGTGCTGACATCACGTTCTTCATCCATCCAACTCAAGGTATCTGGCACATAGAGATTGTCAACACTCTTCAACTTCATGCAAATTTCTGTTGGAGTTGAGAAGGTAATACCCTGCTGCTTAGCACAAACTGGTAACGCCTTAAAGAACTCAAGGATATTACTTGACAATGGCTGCTCTATACCAAGTGCTGAAAGATTCATAAAGATACCGATTACCTGCTCTTCCTCTGGGAGTGCTGCACTCTGTGCCATATATGTATCAGCAAACAATGGATAACCGTCCCAATCTGAATTATTGAAACGCAATGAGATATCATCACTCAACTTCACATCACGCAACAGAAGTTTTAAGTTAGGAGCAAGAGCACAGTTATATACATAATGTGGACTCTTCCAACCCAAGACATGCTTTGCACCCTCTGTCAACATACCCTTAAAGCCCATCTGAGAAGCTATCAAACCAATATCGTCACTATAAATAAGTGATGAGTTACGCAATATCTTTGGTGTCTGACCAAAGTATTCCTTAATCTTCTGAGCCTGACGCTTTACTTCAGACTTAAAGCTTTCCTCATTAGCTAATGATGCCAAACCATGAGAGTAAGGTTCTGCAAGAAATTCTACACAGCCTGTATTATTCAGTTCTTGCAGTTTGTCAAGCACCTGTGGGGCATGCATCTCAAGTTGCTCAATACCCACACCCGAAAGTGAGAAGGCTACCTTAAATGCTTTCCCATTGTCTTTAATCATCTGTAACAGCGTATCCAATGCTGGCATATAGCTTCTCTCAGCGATTTCTGATACAGAACGTTCGTTCTCAAAATCGTCATAATAATAATGGTCGGTACCAATATCAAAGAAGCGGTAGCGTTTCAGGTGAATGACCTGGTGTATCTCGAAATATAAACAGATTGTTTTCATTATCTTTTTGTTTTAGTTTTAAAAGGTTATTAGTACTCATGGCTTTTTACTGCTAAACCCAAGGTACGAAGGTAAAGTTCACGAATCCACGCACCAACCTTTCCCATGTTATTTGGTCCACTTCCCGCTTACCCTCTACAGAGAGATAATCGAAGAGACTCTCATTATGACAAATGGAGTAAATAGCATCAGCAAGCGCATGAATATCCCAATAGTCTACCTTGATACAGTTGTTAAGAATTTCTGCACAACCGCTCTGTTTTGAAATGATACTCGGTGTACCACATTGCATTGCCTCCAAAGGAGAGATACCAAAAGGCTCACTGACAGACGGCATAACATAGACATCAGAGGCCTTCAAACACTCGTAAACCTGCTTCCCACGCATAAAACCAGGGAAATGGAAACGGTCCGCAATACCTCTTTCAGCAGCAAGATAAATCATCTGGTCCATCATATCTCCTGAGCCTGCCATACAGAAACGAACGTTACGTGTACGATGAAGCACCATATTAGCAGCCTCAACAAAAGTATTCTGGTCCTTTCTGCATCGTCAAACGACCATGAAAGTAACAATCTTCTCCTTACCCTTATGGTCAGGACGTGGGATATCTACAATCTCCTGTGGTAAAGGATAAACGGCATTATGAACCGTAAACACTTTACGTGGATCCTGATGATACTGATTAATTACCGTCTGGCGTGTAAGTTCTGACACACACATAATGCAATCAGCATTGTCCATACCATCCTTTTCTATACCATATACGGTTGGATTAACCTTACCACGTGAACGGTCGAAGTCGGTTGCATGTACATGGATACACAAAGAGCTTTACCTGACACACGCTTTAGCATGAATACCAGCAGGATAAGTCAACCAGTCGTGTGCATGAATAATATCGAAATCATATGTACGTGCAACAACACCAGCAATAATCGAATAATTATTAATCTCCTCGTGCAGATTTGAAGGATAACCTCCTGCAAAATCCATTGCACCAAGGTCGTTGACGTTCATATAATTGAAGTCGGCATAAATATGCTCACGCAACTTGTAGTAAAGTTCTGGTGACATAATGTTGCCAAGACGACTCTTTACATAATCATAACCCAATTCACGATAAGCGATTGGCACATGATTCATTGCTACAATCTCAGCATAAGTATGGTCTTCATCACCAAAAGGATGTGGCAAACAGAGAATCGTCTCAACATCACCCTGTGCATGAAGACCTTCTGAAATACCAAAGTTAGCAGTTGCTAAACCACCATATACATGAGGAGGATACTCCCATCCAAACATTAAAACTTTCATACTGGTTCCTCCTCTTAAAATTTATACTTCTCAAGTAATTCTAACGTACGAAGCACCTCGGCTACGTTCATGGCAAAGGAGATAGCTCCACGTCCATTAAACGGTGGATTACCGTCGAAGAGTTCGGGTAGTGTACTAAGACAATGATTAATCATCTCATCTTCATAACCTACCAACTGACGTTCTACGAAGCTCAGACGTGTCTGCTTATAAAGTTTCAAACAAGCCTCAAGATAGAAGCCTCCCAACCATGGCCAAGCTGTTCCTTGATGATAGGCAAGGTCGCGTTGACTCTGTGGGCCAGTGTACATCGGGTTATATCCGCCACTCTTTGGAGAAAGCGAACGCAGTCCCTTTGGTGTGAGTAGCTCTCGTGTACAAACATCTAAGACTCCCCTCCTCTGCTTTTGGTCAAGTGGAGAATAATCAAGTGCTACAGCAAACACCATATTAGGGCGTACACTCCAGTCAACCATTCTACCATCTACATAGTCATAAAGGTAGCCATACTCATTGAGGAATGTTTCAACAAATGAAACCTTACATTTCTCTGCAAGTGCATCAAGTTCGTTTGCACGCTCCTCATTGCCACTCTCCATCTCCATTGCTGCTGTAAAGCGTAGCGTATTGTACCAAAGCGCATTAAACTCTACGATATATCCTGAGCGTGGAACAACTGGCTTACCATTATTCATGGGAATTCATCCATGTAATCGCTTCTCCCTTTGCATCAGCATAGAGCAATCCATTCGTATCTAAAGTGAGGTTTGGATGCTTACTTGCTAAGAGATAATCAACGATATCACGTATCAAACCCATGTAGAGTTCTCTACAACGCTCCTTACCAGCCTCCTTAGCATACTGTTGTATAGCCCACACACACCAAAGAGGAACGTCTGGTTTCTCCATCTCGTATATCTTCACGCTGAGCGGCTTACCTTCCATAAACTCACGTAATCCCTTTGCAGCTGTCTCCATTACCAGTTCGAAGTAATCTTGTTCTTCGATACTCAAAGTAAGTCCTGGTAAAGCAATAAACTGGTCACGAGCACGACACTTGAACCAAGGATAGCCTGCAAGAATATAACGCTCATCGTTCTTTGTACGATTATGGAACTGATGAGCAGCATTGACAAGGCAGTGGAAGAAGTTATCACGTGGACTACGTGACTCCACTTCCTTATCAAACAGATTCTTCAAAGTTGATGTACGACATTCTGCCGTTGATGCTGCAAAGACAATACTTTCGCCCTTGCTGATATTCATCTCAAAATAACCAGGAACATAAAGGTCCTCATTAGAAGCATAACCACGCTCCTGCTCCTTTGGATATTCCAATCCACGATACCAGTAGGGTTCAAAGTGAAACTCATTCTTCTTTGAGAACTGCATAAAGAGCGATGGATAACCAGCATACATACACGTGCTGATACCATTATCCACAACCTCATACGAACGATTAGCAGCACCATTTTCATGAGTGAACTGGCGAACACTACGAAAAGCAAGGAATGGGCGGAACTGCAAAGTAGTCTTTGAGTGAGCCTCTAATAAAGTATAACGGATTAAAATACGGTCTTCATAATGCTGGAAGACAACCTCTTTTTTTAACAAGACACCACCTACCCTATAAAGCGTAGTTGGCACAGTATCACAGTCAAATTCACGAATGTACTTATGTCCTTGTGGACTAAAGTTATTGCCCTGATACTTGTGCAAACCCAGATTGAAAGAGGCACCATGCTGAATGACGGTAGGGTCGAGCGAACTCAGCAGTACGTGATTCTCATCGTCCAGTTCAGGAACAGGAACAAGCAGTCCATGGTACTGCGTGTGTTACAGTCAACAATCGTCGAACAAGAATAGGCACCAGAGCGATTCTGTTCGTAACAGCCTCTGGGAAGTGAATCTTGAAGATTGGTCATCAGAGCTTTTTCAAATTTTAAGTAGCTCATGTCTTTTAAGGTTTATTGTTTGGTTTTTATTTGTCCTTTGGTAGAAGTCTTTATAGACTTTGCCGTTCGGCTCTTCAAAGATACAAATATTTTTCATAATGGCATCATAAAGTAAGATAATATTTTCAATTATTAGTGTACAATAAAACATTCCCCTACAAGTCTCCCATTCTTATCTTCGAAATACTCAGTTTTCTTGTGTTTGCTGTTATAATACTTAATAGGATGAGAAGGGTAATATGGCTCTTATTACAAATTTACTTTTTAATTTAATTTGCTGTCATTTTAACATTTCCATAGAACTTACTGTAAACTAATTTGTTAGCATCTTATATAAGATGACAGAAGTGACAGCAAATTTGATTTTTCTTTCAACTGGCTTATCAGTGCTTGAACAGATTTAAACTGAATCGAAAATATCATATTACTCTTAAACCCAAATCGCTCATTAGACCACCATATGCATATTTCTTATTACCATGGTATCGTTTCCCTAACCAAAAAGAGCCTTTTTAGAGTAAAATATAACGTTTTTCATAAAAACAATCTGCACTTATCCAAACAATAGATCGCAGAATATTTGGTACACAAGACCATACGTGCTAAGCACCATCACCATGTGTGCGAAGCCTCCGCACATATTGTGCGGGGCAATAAAACGTTAGTAGAAAAGGTAAGAAGGAAGCGCTACTGTCTCTATAATAAGAGAGAGAATACCAATAAAACCTACTTACATGAGAACCCTTTGCTGAACACTCATAACCAGCGTTCAACATTTCTATAAGTAGTTTAGACAAAATCTATAACTATTTAAGAATAAAAAGGTTAATCGGGTATAAGAAAGTTAATAACTTCTTTCTCAACACCAATCGTAAACGTACCAACAGGCGTACCATTCAGGAGTCGACCATCAACACTGACTGGTGTGTGCTCAGCTATTTGTCCACTCAATTCCTGCGTTCTATATGGCATCACATTACGATGATTCAATATCTTATCCCTCAACAAGAGATACATTCCTTCCATTGCTTGCCACAGCTTTGGCTGAGAAACGATGGAAACATCAAGCAGACCATTATAAGGTACAGCATTCGGTGTCTGCCCATAACCTTGGGCATTACCAATACAAACGGTCATCAGCCGCTGTTTTATACTATCTGTATTGATTTTCAGCGACATGAAAAAATCCATACGCTGGAACATTAGCAGGAAGCAGAGGATGAAGAGATTGTACGATATAAAAGGTGGCGCATACGGCGACGAAGACTCATGATATTTGCCACCATACCAATGTTTACACAGTTAAGGAAATATCGACGGCAACGCTCATTCTTCTTATTCTCATAGCGAATACAGCCAACATCTACTCGCCTTACACGCTTCTGCTTGAGCCAAACAATCGTTTGTTCTAAGTGTGACTCATCGAAACCCCAGAAGTGTGCAAAGTCATTTAACACACCATTCGGGATAACACCCAACGTAATTCGTTCACGCTCTACTGGTTCTAAGAGCATGAGATAGTTGACCGCATCATTTAATGCAGAGTCACCGCCATAGATGACAATAGTTTTATAACCATTACTAATCAGCATCCGCACGAGTCTATCCACACTATGTGGATTCTCACTTTGCACCATATCATACTGTATGTTGTGTGCTTGCAGACAGCGTTCAGCTTGTTCCCAACGCTTTACTGGATTACCAAGTAATCCTCCCTTCGGACAATAAATGATGCCCCATCTTCCTTCCTCTACCATAAGCTCAATATTTCTTCAACTTTATCTTCCATCTTTTGTGCAGCATTTACCCAATGAATCGTAAAGCCACGACGCTCCATACCACGAAACCACGTCATCTGCCGCTTGGCAAACTGATGAATGGCGATTTCTAACTGTCGGAACATCTCATTGTAAGACAGCTTTCCTATGAGATACTCTGTCACAAACTTATATTCCAAACCATAATAGATAAGGTCTTCTGCAGGTATACCCTGCTTCAGTAATCCTTCTATCTCGCCAACCATTCCTTCTTCAAGACGTGCTTTTAAGCGGTTGGTTATCTTCTTTCTTCGTGCTTCACGATCTATGTCTACACCTATTATTAATGACTCAATTGGTGGACATTGTCGCTCTTCTGTTGGCTTTGTGAGATTATAGGTTTCAATCTCTATTGCACGAATAGCACGCTGACAAGAATCAACATCCGTCTTGTTGTGCATGACGGAATGATTCTTTTTCTTCAGTTCAACCAACATTGCCGTCAATTCCTCAAGTGACTTTTCCTCTAACTCCTTACGCAGTTTAGGATTCTGTGGCACTGGCGAAAGGCTATAACCCTTCAGCACAGCTTCAATATAAAGACCTGTACCGCCACAGAGAATAGGCAACACTCCCCTACTCCGTATATCTTCATAACTATCAAGGAAATCCTGTTGATAGCGAAAAAGATTATACTTCGTACCTGGTTCACATATATCTATAAGGTGATAAGGTATTGCATGCCCATCAACTGTGTAATCAGCCAAGTCTTTACCCGTACCAATATCCATGCCACGATAGACCTGACGGCTATCTGCACTGATGATCTCAGCGTTAAGCCGAGCAGCCAAATGTGCAGCAAGATCGGTCTTACCCGAAGCCGTAGGACCAAGAATGGTTATCATACGCTTGTCAAGAGCTATACCTGCAGCTGTACCCTCACCTATCTGTTCGTTCTTCATGTCGCAAAGATAACAAAAAAATCCCTGCCAGCAAGCTGACAGGGACTATTATTTTATCCGTCAATCACTCTCTACGCAAGAGAGGATTGCAGATGACCTTCCAGTTGGTATTACTTCAACTCTGCGAAGTACTTGATTGTACGAACCATCTGAGAAGTATAAGAGTTCTCATTGTCGTACCAAGAAACAACCTGTACCTGGTAGCAATCATCGCCGATCTTGCTTACCATAGTCTGAGTTGCATCGAACAAAGAACCGAAACGCATACCGATGATATCAGAAGAAACGATCTGATCCTCAGTATAACCGAAGCTCTCAGTTGAAGCAGCCTTCATAGCAGCGTTGATACCCTCAACAGTTACGTCCTTACCCTTAACAACAGCAACGAGGATTGTTGTAGAACCTGTTGGAGTTGGAACGCGCTGTGCAGAACCGATCAACTTACCATTCAACTCTGGAATAACAAGACCGATAGCCTTAGCAGCACCAGTTGAGTTAGGAACGATGTTGCAAGCACCTGCACGTGAACGACGGAGGTCACCCTTGCGCTGTGGACCATCGAGAATCATCTGGTCACCAGTGTAAGCGTGGATTGTTGACATGATACCTGACTGGATTGGAGCATATGCGTTCAACGCAGCTGCCATTGGAGCCAAGCAGTTTGTTGTACAAGAAGCTGCAGAAATAACAGTATCAGCTGCAGTCAAAGTCTTGTGGTTAGTATTGAAAACAACTGTTGGGAGATCGTTACCTGCAGGAGCAGAGATAACTACCTTCTTAGCACCAGCCTTGAGGTGAGCAGAAGCCTTCTCCTTAGATGTGTAGAAACCTGTACACTCGAGAACTACGTCTACGTTGTTAGCAGCCCATGGGCAGTTAGCAGCGTCCTTCTCAGCAGAGATCTTAATCTCCTTACCATCAACGATGATAGAATCCTCAGTAGCCTCTACAGTGTGCTTACCCTCACCGAACTTGCCAGCGAAACCACCCTGAGCGGTATCATACTTCAACAGATGAGCAAGCATCTTAGGACTTGTCAAGTCGTTAATTGCAACAACCTCATAACCTTCAGCCTCGAACATCTGACGGAATGCGAGACGACCAATACGGCCAAAGCCGTTAATAGCTACATTTACCATTTTTACTTTTTAAAATTATTTATAAAAGTTTATAAAAACGAATTTCTTTTTACCTCCTTATAGAAGATTTTCTATCTTACGATTGCAAAGATACAATATTTTTGCAGTCGCTTAGCGTATTAATTATTATAAAAATAACTCGTTTTCGCACATATAGATAATTCTATGAAATCTAACGAACCAAGATTGCAAAGTCTATATAACAAAAAGAAAGGGTATTAGTATAAAAAAACGCAAGACAAACAAACAAATTAACAACAAAAAATTAATTATGAGCAAACTTATTCAAGAATTCAAGGAATTTGCAGTAAAGGGTAATGCCGTTGATATGGCTGTCGGTGTAATCATTGGTGGTGCATTTGGCAAGATTGTTTCATCTATCGTTGACGATATCATCATGCCTCCTATCGGATGGCTTATCGGTGGCGTTAACTTTTCAGACCTTAAGTACACACTTCCACAAGTAGAAATCCCTGGTGTAACTGCTCCTGCTCCAGCAACCATTAACTATGGTAACTTCTTGCAGACATTGCTTGACTTCATTATCATTGCTTTCTGCGTATTCATGATGGTAAAAGGTATCAACAAGCTCTCTAAGAAGAAGGAAGAGGAACCAGCTGCTCCTGCACCTGATCCAGAGCCAACTAACGAGGAGAAACTGCTCTCTGAGATTCGCGATTTGTTGAAGAACAAGTAAGCAACTAACTGAAATACAGATATAATCAGTCCGAAGATTCACTATGAGTCTTCGGACTTTTTTTATTAACAACAGCGCTAATTTCTTTCCATTAAGATTACCAAACCACTTTCCTTCCCGCCACCTTCGTCCTAAAATCAGCCTTCTAAAGCTGTTAAAACACTGTTTCAAGACCATGAGCCTTGCCCTTTACTCAGTCTACAAAGTGTTACTTTCGAATTTTCTTCACGATAAAAAAGAATTATTTTCATGAACATAAATATTTTTCTTCATGAAAATAAATATTTTCACGTAAATAATTTGCAATGATTAAAAGACTGTAATGAAACCAACCAAGTAAAAACAAGACTTTACAACCCTGATTATCAATGCAACAAACAATATCTTACACTATCCTAAAGTCCAATACAAATCCTGTTCTTATTTCTTTATAATATTGTATAACGAAAAATAGGGACACAACTGCGTCCCTATCCTTCTATTTTGTCTATTTTCCTTCACTCCCACCAATTGTTGAAGGTGGTTTTGAAGAGATATCGTAACATACGCGGTTAACTCCTTCACCTTACGAATGATTTCATTAGAAACATCTGCCATGAAATCATAAGGGAGGTGTGCCCAGTCAGCTGTCATTGCATCCATTGATGTAACGGCACGGAGAGCAACTGGATGCTCGTAAGTACGCTCATCACCCATCACTCCTACCGAACGGATAGTAGAGAGCAATACGGTACCAGCCTGCCAAACATGGTCGTAAAGACTTGAACCATCTGGCATAGTATAGTTGTGCATCTTCTCAATATAGATATCATCTGCATCTTGAAGGATACGAACTTTATCACGAGTGATGTCGCCCAAGATACGAACAGCAAGACCAGGACCAGGGAATGGATGACGCTTGATAAGGCGTTCTGGCATTCCAAGCTCATAACCTACACGGCGAACCTCGTCTTTAAAGAGCCAACGGAGTGGCTCACAAAGCTGAAGATGCATCTCCTCAGGAAGTCCACCTACATTATGATGACTCTTGATAACCATACCCGTAATGCTAAGACTCTCAATACGGTCTGGGTAGATAGTACCCTGTGCGAGCCACTTAGCATCCGTAATCTTCTTTGCCTCAGCGTTAAACACCTCAACGAAGTCACGACCAATAATCTTGCGCTTTGCCTCGATCGGTAACACCTTCCAAATCCTTAAAGAACTGTTCCGATGCATCAACGCCGATAACGTTCAGTCCAAGTCCCTTTATAAGCTTCCATCACCTTTTGTAAACTCGTTCTTACGGAGCATACCATGGTCTACGAAGATACAAGTAAGGTTCTTACCGATAGCCTTATTGAGCAATACTGCACAAACAGAAGAGTCAACACCACCAGAAAGACCAAGGATAACACGGTCGTTACCCACCTGCTCACGAATCTCCTGAACAGCACTCTCTACAAAATGAAGCTGCACCCACTCCTGCTTGCTACCACAGATATTCACAACGAAGTTCTCCAACAACTGCTTACCCTGTAATGAGTGGTAAACCTCTGATGGAACTGTACTGCCCATACTGGCTGTGTCTTTGATGCAAGGCTGCATACTTAACATCACCAGTAGAAGCTATAATGTCGTAATCCTCTGGGATTGCAGTAATCGTATCACCATGACTCATCCATACCTGCGAGCCTTTCTCAAAGCCTGCAAAAAGGCGATTGTTAAGGTCGATACTCTCTAAGTTGGCACGACCATACTCACGTGTACCCGTCTGCTCAACCTTACCTCCATTTGAATAAGAGATGTACTGAGCACCATAACAGATACCGAGCACTGGAATCTACTGATAAACTGACTGAGGTCTACCTTGAAAGCCTCTGGGTCATGTACATGGAATAAGGTGAACCAGAAAGAATCACACCAATCACAGATGGGTCGTCCTTCGGGAACTTGTTGTAAGGGAGGATCTCGCAGAAGGTATCCAACTCACGTACACGACGGCCAATAAGCTGTGTCGTCTGTGAGCCGAAATCCAAAATGATAATCTTCTGTTGCATGTAAATGAATGTATTTAAAAATATCAGTTCTCCGTCTTGGAGCTTTGATACTCTGAATTTGCAATAAAGTCTTCAGCAGCTTGTGTTGTCGAGTTTGCCTCACATCAAGTAGATGAAGGTCGGTTTTTAGTTCGCCACGGATATCAAGTGTGTCGCAATTGTTGAGATAGAAGTCCATAATGGGAAACTTATCCTTATCAACAGCCTCAACGATTTGTACCGCAGAGGGAGCTAACACGTGTACGCCAGAGAAGGCATAGAGGTAGCAGTTGTTCTGATAATAAGAACATTCTTCCTCTGTTGGTAAGACGAAATGCAACTGACGTATCTCGGCATGAGGTGACTTCACCTCGCCTGTAGCCACATTTGTCCAGCCCACCAAGCGCATATTACTATCAAATATCAAGTAACGTTGGGTCACACGACGGCTTACCAACAGCAGAGCATCTGCCTTTGTTTCTAAAGCATGGCGATAGAAAGCAGCTAAATCCACATTACTTAATATGTCAACATTGTTGAATCAGCACTGGCTGATGCTGATCAAAAAGCGAAGCAGCTCGCTTGATACCACCACCGGTGTCAAGGAGCTGCTCTGTTTCATCAGACACATAGATATCCACACCATAGTTGTGTGCATCCAAATAGTCTGTTATCTGGTTTGCAAAATGATGTACATTAACAACCATACGACTGCATCCAGCATCTATTAATCTCCTGATTACATGCTCAAGCAGTGGCGCACCTCCCACCCTTACCAACGCTTTTGGCATTGTGTCAGTAAGCGGTTTCAAACGGGTACCGAGTCCGGCTGCAAAAATCATTGCCTGCATTTGCTTTTCTTTTTATGCCTACAAAATTAATGCTTTTATTTCAGTCTACAAAGGAATGACGGACATAAATCAAAAAGAAAGGGTTTTACTTTGTATCTTATCGTTATAATATAGTCACAGAGTAAGGATAAAAAAAAGTTCTTCCGTTAAACCCAAATCTGTCATTAGAGCCTAAACAGATTTTGTTTTATTGTCGAGCAGATTGCCTGCCTTTGTAACGCAGGCGTAGCGGGCTACGTCAAGTTGCAAAGACAGACAAGATGACGGCAAGAATAAAAGATGTTAGGAAACAACACAAAAACAAGAATTCTTGAAACATTGTGGTCTAATAATCGATTTGGGTTAAATTTGTAGATTGTTAATAGAATGAGATTAATCCACATACATGGTATGATTTGCTCTAATTAAATGGTTTTATGGAGAAGAACAAACTACATGATAAATGTAATTAGGTGCGATGCCTATCTGCCTTCTACAAACAACTTATTCCCTCATTAGTTGAAGTTTGTAAACTATTTTCATGTGGTTCAAAACCAATACATGCTCTTTTGGCTTCTAAAAGACGCCCAATTGACTTGCAAAAGGTGCCCTTTAAGACCCTTACTAACGCCCTTTTAAAGTCCAATTAAGCACCTTTTACTTTGCAACTTTGTAACTAATTGATTTCCTTATGGTTACAAACCTATATTTTGTATGTGTTTTTGCCGTTATGTATAGATGTCTTATTTGAGATTATGTAATAATTTTTCAAGCCCCTACTTGCAGATTTTCGAAGTATTAATATGAAAAGGTTTTCAATGAAAGAGGATGATAATAGGACAGATAGTTGACTGTCTTAGTCATGTTTTTGGGTCTTCAGGATTTTGAAGTGATAAGGTTTGCTACTTAAGGTTAGGTTTCTGAGGAAATGTCACACGGAGAAAAAGAGAGGACGGAGAATTATTAAAACAAAGCAATGGAAGTCACAGAGGCACCGTCGGTGCATAGAGCGACGGAGCTTGTTTGCCAATTCTATTAGCAATTTATATACAAAGCGTTTACCTCAAAATATTTATCAAGAATCTGTACGCTACACCTCCGTTCCTCTTTGTGCCGTCGGCACCTCCGTTCCATTGCGTTACCTCCGTCCCCTCCGTGACTCCGTGTGCCTATTATTTAAGACTTTTAGTTTATCACCCCATATTTCGGAAGAACCATATTTTTGTTTAATGAGTAACTTCGGTCCCTCTGTTAAAACAATACAAAAAGCGTTCACACATTTAACCCGAATCGATCATTAGACCACAATGTTTCAGGAATAAATGACTACAGAAACCTTACTCCTCCAGTTTCCATTGCCATTTTCTCATATCTACACAGCCATTTGCACGGAAGGTTATTCCTTCAGTTTCCAACAAACCGCGCTGTTCTTCCCAACAAGGAGCCGTACGTCCGTTACCATTTACAACTCGATGACATGGCAAATTTTCTGTTTCAGATACGCCATGTAGTACTTTTCCAATCAAACGAGCATGACGAGGACAGCCTACAAGCCATGCTATCTGTCCATAACTCAGTACACGACCGCTCGGAATTGATGCCACAACATTATAAACTTCCTTGCGAAATTCTTCTATATCTACAGCCATTTGTACTCCAAATTGTCTTAATAAAAAAGGAGCGAAGAAATTTAGTAGGGGTTAAGCCGATACCTTTCATATCCTTACACTGCTGCCCTCCGAAAAGAAACAGTAATGGCTTAACCCCACTAAAACCTTCAACTCCTAAACGATTGCCCTCAAAGGACTATTAAAACTTACTTATCAGCTTCTGCTTAAAGCGCAGCCTCAACAGCCTTCTGAACCTCCTTGAGGTCTACTGTAGGCTCGAAGCGTGCAACAACCTCACCATTGCGGTTAACGAGGAACTTAGTGAAGTTCCACTGGATGTCGTTCTGCTTGCGTGGCTCTGTGTTTGCCTTGTTGTAAAGGTCTTCCATAATAGCAGCCAACTTCTCCTCGTATGCACCACCTGCATAGCCCTTCTCACTCTTCAACCATGTGTAGAGAGGAGCCTGTTAGCACCATTCACCCTGCTCTTCTTGAACTGTGGGAAGTCAGTACCAACTTTGCTGTACAGAACTCGTAATCTCCTCGTCTGTACCTGGAGCCTGATGACCGAACCGATCACATGGAATATCGAGAATCTCAAGACCCTTCTCCTTCAGACTGCGGTACATTGCCTCCAACTCCTCATACTGTGGAGTAAAACCACAACCTGTCGCTGTGTTTACGATAAGAAGTACTCACCCTTATATGTCTCGAGACTTACCTCGTTACCTTTCTTGTCTTTCAAATTGAAATCATAAACTGTTGCCATAATTCTTTTACTCTTTATTAAATTCTACAATAATATTTTTACGCCATAAAAGCGATATTTCAAACTCGTGTGTTTCGTCTATCATAGTTTTGAAAAAGTATCAACCAGGAAGTTTCTACCCTATCAAAGTTGATTCCTAATCCTTATGATTTATTTTCTATCTCGACATCCATTCTTTGCAAACCTGCCAACCACCAGTAGACAACAATGCCCATGCTATCAGTACTGGCTGAAAGAATAGTCGGATAAGACGTGCAGTGTCAGTATTCAACCCGAATGAATCAATATGATAGAAATATTGATTGAGGTTTCCAGGGAAGATGAGTACAAAGAAGAGGGCAAGCAACGCTCCTACTACCGCCTTATGCTTATACAAGAATAGCATACTCAATCCTAAAGCAATTTCTACTACACCTGAAGAAAGTACCACGAAATCGGTAAATCCTTCTGAGAATCGAAGCCACATAGGCACCTGTGCCACGAACTCCAATCGGTTAAAAGTCAGGTGAGAAACACCTGCATACGTCATAAATGCTCCTAAAAGGAGGCGGAAAATCATCTTTACTTTGTTCATCCTGTTTCTTTTTAAATGGGGGGCGCATCACCCTCTCCCAGCGCTAACTGATATCAGTGTCACGCCCCCTAAAATACCTTTACTTACTAATCGTCTTTACAATCTTTTATTACTCGAATCTTTCTAAACCATTATTCTTATTTGCAAAGATATAAAAAGATATTTACATCGCAAGCGATTACACATCAGTTTTAACATCATTTTGCATCTATAACAGGCTTTCCTGCCACTAATAGACAGCCTTAACAGGAACTATAAGCCTCTCCCTTATTCTTTATTATCGTTGTGTTGGTGCCGAACACATACTGTGCTCATGGTAAGCACCAATAGTGCTAAGCCTCAAAAGCACACAAAATGATGCCGAGGAAAATCACACTCGCTTGTAATTAGAAATGCCTTTAACGATTAAAAACTAACAAACACCCCTATTTCGAAAACAAATAAAAAACAAGAAACCTACCGACCTCCTTTCCGCCTATTACACTCACGGCAAAGCATCTGACAATTTTCTATCACAGTTCTTCCGCCTTCACGCCATGGAGTAATATGGTCACCCTCCATAAACTCATAATCAAACTCTTTTTGACAGGACGGACAAATATGATGTTGCTTTTCCCACACTGCAAGTTTAATATCCTCTGGGAAACCACGCAAATCGAGGTGACGCTCATCTCCTGTCAGCACATAAGGAATTATACCCACTTGTTTCTGCACATCACTATCAAGAATCAGTTTAGAAATTCTGCTGGCTAAGTCTGCGGTATCAAGAGTTGTACTGTGATATTTATCATAGTATAAAGCCCAATTAAGACCCTTCATAATCTTCTTAAACTTCTTCAAATCAAAGTTTGTTATAGTCCAATTGAGTACATTCTGAAAGTAAGTCCAAAGATTATTTGCATTTGGATCATGCTGATGTTCCGCCATATAACCGACCACAGACTGCGGTTTTCCTTCTCTTGTTTCGTGTTCTGCCATCCATTCCAGTGCCTTCTTCAAGAACTCTTGTCGAATTGGCGTACCATTAACCAAGTCTTTCCCCAAACGATATGCACCACAGTTTGACTTAGAGAAATGGCGTTTAGCATCCGTAACAAACGGACCAGCATAGACAGCATTATTTATCTCCTGCTCGTTTAGGGGCTTACCAGCGATGTTTATTGTCTTGAACCATTCTAACTTCTCTGAGGGTTCGCCCTCACAAAGGTAGATAGTCAACGGATAATCGAGGATAATTTTCTGTATATCTGCAGGTTGATTGAAAAAGTTTTTGAAGTCATAAGCAAACTTCCCATCTACATACTCACAGAGTGAGAGCGTTCTTTGCTGTCCATCCATCACTTCATAAGGGCATTCTGCATCCTCACTACGCCTTACCCAATACATTACATTCAGTGGGTAGCCTTTTAAAACTGTTGATATTACAGCTTGTTGTTCGTTCTCATTATATATAAACTCACGTTGATAAGGTGGGCGAATGTCCAATTGTCCACCATAACCACGTACTCCCTGTTCCTCGTTATTTATGTAACCACGTGCTATATCACCTACAGTTACCTCTATTTGTTTGATTGTCATCATAAGACTTATTATTGAATATATCCTTATTCTATGATAGTTTAAGACAGAAAATATTTAAAGACGTTTATTACGAATAATTATTCTACTATATTGCCGTTTACCATTAACGACCCACAACCGCCTCGATCTTCTTTTATGATTAGTATAACCCATTATTTCTAATACTTCCTTGGGAGCAGAAGCACGTGTATTCCACTTGCTTGCCAAATAATTTCAAACTGATTTGGATTATACTTTATCGAGAAAAAGTTATAGGAACTCCCATTAACCCTTTTATAATCCATGGAATATCTTGAGTACGTCCAACATTAATAGCATCATAGTTATCATACTTTTGGATACTCCTCTGGTGAATAGCGACATACTAAATCTAACTCTTCATTGCGCTTGGGTATTTCCAAGTTAGTAAACCAATTGACCCCAGACACACGTATTTGGTCTTCTTTATGATTACCAGCCGTTGCCGTATCTTCATACGGTGAATAGAAATGAGTTGCTCCTCCTTTGAATCCATAACCTAACCATAGCTTATTCTCTTTGATGAGTGGGAATACTTCCTTATACGTAATAGCATTCTGATGCCCCACAATAATAAACTTCTTATCGTAAGCCATTAACTGTCCTATATACTCTCGGAATAAAGAGAAAGGCGGATTAGAAACAACGATATCAGCTTCCTTCAAAAGAGCAACACACTCAGGTGAACGGAAATCACCAGTCTGCAGAATAGACATCACATTCTTATCATTCATTAAAAGGTAGCGAACATCGGATAAATCAACTGCCCCATCCCCATTCATATCCTTCACTTCGGTTACTTCCATCTTATAAGCAACTTTCTGTGGTTCGGAGTCTGCATCATCAAAACGGAACACCAACTCGTTACCTTGCATTGGAGAGCCATTATAACAGGTGCAGATAAGTTTCTTTAATCCTAACTGATTAAAGCGTAAAGCAAAGTATTTAAAGAAGTTACTCTCGTAAGGGTCATCACAATTACAGAGCACTGTCTTTCCACGAAAGTGTTTCCAATAATGTTGTAATTCTCGTTCTATATCGCTCAACTGCGTATAAAACTCGTCTTTTTTAGCTGTCTTTGCAGCATTTAGGTTTTTATTTGCCATTAGGAATGATAGTCTTATGCATTACGACTATCAATCACGCCAAGACACAATAAAGGCGTGGATGCACCTTATTGCGTTCAGCTATGAGGCAGCCTCGGATGGAAACCTCAGACAACTAACAAGAATGCACCACGCCTATTGCGTGTGCATTGCTATTAATTAATTGTCCGAAGCATACCATACGATACGCCCGTCACATATTATTCAAGTTACATTATTTCCAAGAAGTTTCCGAGGCTTTTGGCTGAACGCGAATAATAGCGAATGCTTTATTTACCAACAATGTAATGGACTGGCTTAGCCAAATCCGCTTCAAAGATACAAAAAAGCTATGAAAAGCCAAAAACAACTGTAAGAAAAACGAAATAGAGAATTAAATACAGAGTTCTTTATAAAAATATTCCTTCTTTTTTATTATTTTACTCCCTACCTTTGCTGCACCAATAGAAATGGTATACGACATAGGAAGGGCTTACCTCAGCTATTTATAAAGAATATTAATAGTATTACTAAAGTCTTGTAATGTTTACGTAAATTTAATTTTCATATCACATCAATCAACCAACACAACCGACGAAAAAAATCGCATTATTATAAACCTCTATCTTGTATTTATCCTTTTTCTTTATTATCTTTGCCTTAAAAATTTAATAAAGGAGGTTTAGTAATCTACTATTATTAAGACATCAATATAATCAGGAACAGCCAGCAAAACAGATTAAAGCATTATAATATTTTGAAAACAAAAAGAAAAAAATATGCCTAAGAAGAAAAACAAATAAGAGTGAACAACAACAGTTTCTTTTCACCAGAAAAATTTATAAAAAAACAAGAGCCGATCCTTAAAAATTGGGAAATGCTATCGTACGTCAGAGCTGTTTAATATGGGAGAAGGATATGTCTTAGTTTCCAGATTACATACTGGTGGTAAAAATTAGCTTTGCATGTTATCTCGTAGATACTTACTGCACTGGTGTAAAAAGACTCTCTATATAAGCTTAGAATAGAAGAAGAAGACTTCAACGATTTCCTTGAAAAGCTCAGCGAAGTATCTGAACTTGAGGAATGTAGTTACGAAGAAGCACACAATATTATTTATGGAGCTGTTGACTTTGCTGAAGAAATCGAAATAACTCCAGACGATAGCTTCAGACTCACAAAATATATGCTGGAAGAAGACACAGAAGATATACCACTCATTGAGTATGAGTTTGGCAAAGATGGCAAGCACTTTCTTGTTGCTATCGACTCATATATTGCCAGTAAATATCTTCCCAAACTAAAAAAAGCTTATGGCAATGACTTCAGATACCTTTCCCCTAATAAAAACTTGATAGGGGATGATAGTTACTATATGAAAAGTCCTACCTATGGTATGGACACAAAATATACCTACAAACCACCGCGATATACTGAAACGTTGAATGTACACAACGAATGGATTGTAGAAGAACTAAACAAGCCAGAAAATTCTTTATGGTTAGAAAAAACATTAATTGATCGGATCCTTGCATTGCCAAAGGATGAGTTACGTTCGGATTTAGAAGAGATTATCCGCTATGTCATGACAATAACAGTTAATGGCAATATTCCTTTTAATTTTCGATCATGGGGATTACAACGGAAACTCTTGCTTCTGCTATCATCTTATTAGAGAAGTTGGAAACAACGAAAGTAGCCTTTGACGTTGTCTTGAATGTCTCAGACAATCTGAAGATTTCTTTTGAATACCATTTTGGCGATAGTGGTGATGATGTTTTTGTTCCGACTTTATATAAATTGACAACAACGGATAGTTTTTAATAAATTGCGCTGTTTCATGAAAGAGCCTGGACTATATTCATTCAATAAAAGCATACTTGGCTGAAAGCATGGCACTAATAGCATTCAAAAACCCGAACTGAGACAAACGTGTATTGAATGGTTCGATGACATCATCACCTTTGCGATTGAAAAACTACCAGAAGTACAATATATTGATGGTGTATTGGCAGGAAGCCTTACCTCCTTCATAATGGATTTACAAGCTTCAGAACTTCTTCCTAAATTAAAAAGCGATGTATGATACAGGATGTGTAGACCAAATGGCGTGTGGGAGCTTTGACAAGGTTGAAAAAGGTTTCATAGAGAAGGATAATGTCCAGCATTTTGATTTTATTCAAAAATTGACATTTACGAACTCTTTGCTACACTGAAATCCGTTTTAATAGGCAATAATATAGCATAAAAAGGGAAGAGGATTGTATCAAGACTTACTGCTTAAAAAGATAAAAACTTTTTGTAAGCAACTATTCTGTGTATTCAATATTGTTTTGATACATTCTCTTTTTCATTATCGTTCTTACCTTTCAAAAAAGAAAGGAAAACACTAATATTAGCTATTTTTTCGTTATCTTTGCAGCAACAAAACATTGAGAACGAGAATGGAAAGTGCAAAGAAGTATTTGTTGGGAATGACACTTGGCGAACTGAAAGAGGTTGCCAAGTCGCTCGGAATGCCAGCTTTTACAGGCGGACAGATAGCCAAATGGCTCTATACACAGCATGTGAAAAGTATTGATGAGATGACGAACATCTCAAAAGCAAACAGAGAGAAACTCGCTGCTGAATATGCTATTGGCTGCAAAGAGCCTATCGATGCACAACATTCTAAAGACGGAACTATCAAATATCTCTTCCCTACTGACAGCGGTAAGTTTGTTGAAACGGTGTATATTCCAGACGAAGACCGTGCCACTCTCTGTGTTTCTTCACAAGTAGGATGTAAGATGAACTGCCTCTTCTGCCAGACAGGAAAGCAGGGTTTCGAAGGTAGTCTTTCAGCTACAGATATTCTTAATCAGATTTATTCCCTCCCAGAACGTGATAAATTGACGAATATCGTCTTCATGGGTCAGGGTGAGCCAATGGATAATCTTGACAACGTACTGCGCACCACAGAGATTATGACTGCTGACTTTGGTTACGGATGGTCACCAAAGCGAATCACAAGTAAGCAGTGTAGGTGTCAAAGGAAAGCTAAAACGATTCCTTGATGAGAGCGACTGCCACGTTGCTATCAGTATGCACACCCCTTTACACGAGCAGCGTTCGGAGTTGATGCCAGCAGAAAAAGGAATGTCTATTGATAGTATTATCGAGTTACTCAGCAATTACGACTTCTCTCATCAGCGCCGTCTGTCATTCGAATATATTGTCTTCAAGGATTTCAACGACAGCGAGGAACATGCCAAGGCTATCGTACAACTACTCAAAGGATTGGACTGCCGAATGAATCTTATTCGCTTCCATCCTATCCCTAATATCCCATTGCAGGGTGTTGATGACCACAGAATGGAGAAATTCAGAAACTATCTAACACAACATGGAGTCTTCACAACTATCCGTGCCAGTCGTGGACAGGATATCTTTGCAGCCTGCGGTCTGCTCTCAACAGCAAAGAAGATAGAAGAAGAAAGAGGTAGAGGGAAAAAGTAAAAAGGTAAAAAATAAGAACGTAAAAAGACTAACAGACTACACACAGAGAGCCAATAGGAAACTGAATATAACAAAACAATACAAGATATAAGTATATGAACGATAATAAAAGAGTCCGCGTAGCAATCACACACGGAGATACCAACGGCATTGGATATGAGCTTATCTTTAAGACCTTTGCCGAACCAGAGATGCTGGAGCTTTGTACGCCTATCATCTATGGTTCGCCTAAGTAGCCACCTATCATCGTAATGCACTTGACATAGAAGCTAACTTCACTATCATCAAAGATGCATCAGAAGCACAGAACGGACGGCTCAACCTGCTCCCTGTATTTGATGACGAAATTAAGGTTGATTTGGGCGTTGCCTCAGAGGAGTCTGGTATTGCAGGCTTGCGTGCTGTTGACAAGGCTTTAGAGGACTATCGCCAAGGACTATTTGACGTTCTCGTTACAGCTCCTATTGACAATAATGAGCACTTCCACTTCAGTGGTCAGAGCCGTTACATTGAAGATCACATGGAATCAGAGGAGCAAGGCTTGTCAATCTTGATAAACGATGGACTGCGAGTTGCCCTTGCTACACGTAATCTCCCACTGCGCCAAGTAGCAGAATCAATATCAAAGGCAAGTATTGTTAACAATGCAAGTGCACTCTTTAAGAGTCTTCGTCGCGACTTCCGCCTTTCTTGTCCACGCATAGCAGTACTTGGACTGAATCCTAAGGCTGGCGACAATGGTTTATTAGGCTCTGAAGAGCATGAGATAATCTTGCCAGCTATTGACGAACTTGTTGAGAATGGCATACAAGCCTTTGGTCCTTATCCTGCCGATACGTTCTTTGGGTGCAATAACACAGAGCATTTTGATGGCATCTTAGCAATGTATTACGAACAAGGACTTGCTCCTTTCCGTACGCTTTCTGTATCTCATGGTATCATTTATACAGCAGGATTGCCACTCGTTCGCACTTCTGCAGAAATACCTAATAGCCTTTCATTAGCAGGTAAGGGCGTTGTTGACGAACTACCATTCCGTCATGCAATCTATCTTGCTATTGACATCTTCCGCAATCGTGCAGAATATGATGCACCAATGGGCAATCCACTTCCAAAGCTTTACAAGGAAAGAAGGGACGAAAGCGACAAGGTGCGCTTTGCTATTCCACGTAAGCGTGAGGATCGCATACCAAACAATGGTGAAAACCGTAATACGAAGGAGACACACTAAGCGTGTCTTCCTTCATTCCTTACGACAAATATAAATAAGAAGACTTATGAACAAAAAGTTTCAGAACATCTTCTTCACTTTTGGCTTGGTTGTACTCTGTATTATGGTGTACAACCTTGACTTTGCTGATGCATGGCAGAAAATACAGCATGCAGGCTACTGGTTCTTTGCAGTAGTTGTGCTATGGGTATTCTTATACATCTTTAATACTGCAGCTTGGTTTACAATTATACGTAGTCAGACACAAGACGCTGAGGAACGGAAGAAAGTATCATTCTTCTGGCTTTATAAGGTTACTGTATCAGGCTTTGCACTTAACTATGCTACTCCTGGAGGACTAATGGGTGGCGAACCATATCGTATCATGGAGCTGACGCCGAAGATTGGAGCAGAACGTGCTACATCTTCTGTCGTCCTTTATGCTATGACACACATCTTTAGTCATTTCTGGTTTTGGCTTATATCCATCTTCCTTTATATCTTCACGCAACCAGTCAACCTCCTGATGGGCACGATGTTAGCTGTCGTTTTTGCTTTCTGCATATCTGCAATTTGGTTCTTCCTCACTGGTTATAAAAAAGGATTAGCAGTCCGAGTAATGAACCTTGTTCGCCACATTCCTTTTGTTAAGAAATGGGCAGAACCTTTTGTTGCCAATCATAAGGAAGAACTTGACAGAATTGACACACAGATAGCATCATTGCACAACCAAAATCCACGTACCTTTCTCACCGTTGTTCTGCTTGAATTATCTTGCAGAATTTGCAGTGTTTTAGAGATATTCTTCATCCTTTTGGTATTGCTACCTTCTGTCAATTACTTTGATTGCATTCTCATCCTTGCGTTCACCTCTCTCTTTGCTAATATGCTCTTCTTCATACCTCTACAATTAGGTGGTCGTGAAGGAGGTTTCTTGATGTCTGTTAAAGGCTTAGGACTCACGCTCGAAGCGGGCATTTTTGTTGCTCTACTTGTCCGTATCCGTGAACTTATTTGGACAGCTATTGGCTTATTGCTTATCAAACTGGACAGGAAGAGAAACAAGTAATATACACTCGGTAGTTTTATACATCATAAATTATCTTTATGAAAAGAAATCTTTTTCTTCTTGAGAATAATTTAGAACAAGTTGATTCATTCCACTGAAAAACAACAAAGAAAGACAGAAAGAAAGTTGTTAAAGTCTGCCAAAGTTGCAGCTTTTTCAAATTAAATAGGTAAATTTGTCAGTTAAATGAATACAACAGAATTACAGAGGACCAAACAACGATATAACATTGTCGGTAACAACGACGGACTGAATCGTGCACTGGATGTTGCTTTACAGGTAGCACCCACTGATTTGTCTGTACTGATTATCGGTGAGAGCGGTGTTGGTAAGGAGATTATCCCACGTGTAATCCACGACAATTCTCCTCGTCGTCGCGAGAAATACTTTGCTATCAACTGTGGTTCTATCCCAGAAGGGACCATTGATAGTGAACTTTTCGGTCATGAGAAGGGTTCTTTCACAGGAGCTATTGGCGATAGTGAAGGTTATTTCGGTATAGCCAACAAAGGAACCATCTTCCTCGACGAGGTGGGTGAACTTCCTTTAGCAACGCAAGCTCGACTGCTTCGCGTACTCGAAACAGGTGAATATATCCGTGTTGGTGGCCAGGAAATCCGTAAGACAGATGTACGTATCGTAGCTGCTACTAACGTCAACATGCAGAAAGCTGTTAGCGAAGGTAAGTTCCGTGAAGATTTATACTATCGTCTTAACACTATTCCAATTCAGATGCCACCACTCCGTGATCGTGGCGAAGATATCGTTCTTCTCTTCCGCCTCTTTGCTATGCAGATGGCTGAGAAGTATCATCTTCCAAAAATTACACTCACAGATGAAGCACGCCAGATTCTGTTACAGTACAAATGGCCTGGCAATGTTCGTCAATTAAAGAACATTACTGAGCAGATGTCTGTCCTAAGCGAGAAGCGTGAGATTGATGCAGAAACATTGCTACATTTCATCCCACGTGACCAAGACAGCACACAGCTTGCTACGATACAAAGTGGTGGTTCACATAGCTATGAGAGTGAACGTGAGATTCTCTATAAAATTCTCTATGAGTTGAGAGGTAATGTAAGTGACTTACGACGTGACCTCAACAACGTTCGTAAGCAGTTGGAGGAAAGCAGACAACTCAATGGTGCAAGCGGTTTCCAGCCTACTTCATCAACAGTTTCTAATCTTCCTGCTACCACAAGCAAACAGCCTATCACTCCAACACGAACGATAGAACAGGTTGAAGACGCTGTGGCAGAAGAAATATCTGAACCAGAGACACTCAACCTCAACGACATTGGAAAGCAACTGGTGGAGAAAGCCTTAGAGCGTAACAATGGAAATCGTAAGAAAGCTGCTTTAGAGTTGGGTATCAGCGACCGCACACTCTATCGCCGAATCAGACAATACGGATTAGACAAAGATTAACCAATAGACACAAAAGGGACTACCCTCTTACAAAACAATGAAGATAGGAAAGAAATTCACATCTATCCGCCCATTGACATGGGGTGTGACAGCTATCTGCCTGCTCTTATTGGCAGCTTGCAGTGTATCCTATAAATTTAATGGTGCAAGTATTGATTACAGTAAAGTGCGTACCATTCAAATTGCAGATTTCCCTATCCGCTCTACCTATGTATGGGGACCAATGGGACCAATGTTCAACAATCAATTGAAAGATGTCTTTGCTAACCATACACGCCTACAACAAGTAAAGCGTAATGGTGATATGAAGATTGAAGGTGAAATCACACAGTATCAGCAACGTAATAAGAGTGTCTCAAGTGAAGGATATTCTGCACAAACAGAACTTTCCATCACTGTCAATGTGCGCTTCACAAACAATACAAACCATAGCCAAGACTTTGAACGACAGTTCACAGCTACTTCAAGCTATGAAACTGTACGTAGTCTGAATTCTGTACAGGAGGAACTCGTCACACAGATGGTGAAGGACCTTACCGACCAGATATTTAACGCAACTGTTGCAAACTGGTAGCCATTCCACATCAGTATTTTAATTTCATTGACTATTATTCTGATCACCCCACATAATCGCTTATCGTCCTATGGATATAGCCAATCTTATTAATCATCCGGAGAATCTAAACAAGGAGACCTTATATGATCTCCGGAGTATGCTTGCGCTCTATCCTTACTATCAGCCAGCTCGTATTCTGTTATTGCAGAATCTCTTTCTGCTTCATGACCCCACCTTCGATGATGAGTTACGGCGTGCAGCAGTGTACATCTCTGACCGTCATATCCTCTTCAAGCTCGTTGAGGATGCCCATTATCAACTGATTCCAGAACAGAAAAAGGCAGAAAAGCAGTCAATAACTATCAACGCTGAAACGACTACAGAGGAAGACCGTACAACATCGCTTATCGATACATTCTTAGAGCAGATTCCTGAAGAAGAAGATACAACACAGGAAACAGAAGGAAGGCGCAAGCCGACACCTGCTGATGCCACTGTGGACTACGTTGCCTATTTATTGGAAAGTGAAAGTAAGCAAAATGAGGACATCACTCCACAACTAAGAGGACAAGAACTTATCGACGATTTCATCTATAATGAAGGGGGTAAAATCACTTTACAAGACGAGACTGAGTACGAACCTGAAGAGAATGAACACAATGAAGCAGCTGAAAATGAAGATACTGGCTACTTTACTGAAACATTAGCAAGAATTTATATAAAAACAAGGTCGATATTCTAAAGCATTGGAAATTATTAGGCGATTAAATTTGGTATATCCGAAAAAAATCGTTACTTTGCAGACCAAATACGTTTTTTTGGAGAAATTGATAATAAATAACAATAAAAAAATAAGACAAGAAAATGTACACGTTATTCGTAATTCTTATCGTGATTGCAGCACTCTTGATGATTGGTGTCGTTCTGATTCAGGAATCAAAGGGCGGTGGTCTTTCATCAAACTTCTCATCATCTAATGCTATCATGGGTGTTCGCAAGACTACAGACTTTGTAGAGAAGACTACATGGGGCTTAGCGATCGCAATGGTTATTATCAGTGTAGCAAGTGCTTACGTTGCACCATCAGCAACCACAGACGCAAGTGTTGTTGAAAAAGCTGCATTAGATGACAATACAACAAACCCTAACAACTTGCCAAACTTCGGTGCAAGCCAGCAGAAGCAAGCTGCACCAGCAGCACAGGCACCTACTGCTCCAGCTGCACCAGCTGCACCAGCAAAATAAGAGAAAATAAGAAAAAAGTACGGGAAATATTTGGTCAGTCCAAATAAAACCCGTACCTTTGCACTCGCTAAAAAGAAATAGCCAATATGGTGGATGTAGTTCAGTTGGTTAGAGCGTCAGATTGTGGTTCTGAATGTCGTGGGTTCGAATCCCACCACCCACCCTTCAAGAATTAAGCGGAAGTCTTTTAATGACCTCCGCTTTTTCTTTTGTACATCATTGTCACTATGCAAAGATACTACAAGTTGTATATTTACTAATTATTGACTGAAATATGACAATGTTTAAAGCAATAATAAAAAGCTAATGGCACATGGAATCACTGCTTGCGAATAAGACCGTAATAAACTTATACAAATAAGTCTTTCAATATTTGGAGTGACAAAGACTCCCTAACAAGAGAGACTATTACACATATTACAAGGATATTTTTATTTTAGTTTGCTGTCACTTTTAACATTTCGCATAACCTCACTGATAATTAAATAGTTATACAACAACTTTATGTGACAGTAATGACAGCAAATTGAAAACGATTTCGAAACATAAAACAGCATCTCCTAACATCTTTTATTTTCTTATCGGCATCTTGTTTGTCTTTGTAGCTGAACGTAGCCCGCTACACCTGCGCACCAAAGACAAACAATCTGCTCAATAATAAAACAAAATATGTTTAGCCTCTAATGAATGATTTGGTTTTAAAACGACATTCTAACGATTTTCTCCTTTATCAATCACCCCACTATTATTCCCCTCCACAGTCAAAGATATGTAATAAGATCCATTTGTTTACCAATTATTTCCTATATTTGCAAAAGAAAGAAATACCTAAACGGAATGGAAATATACATTATAAAAAAGAAGTTGGGCAGTAGAAAAGAATTAGGAAGGCACCCTGTAGAAATTGATGAAACCGTCAATACGCTCGGAGATCTACTCTACATATTAACCCTACAAGGCCTAACAGAAGCGCAGACCCCAAAAGAGAACCACGCTTTGTCCGAAAGTGAAATTGCCGAACAGGCTGAGGAAGGACGCATCCGCTTTGCTGAGAACTATGGCGAAAACCACGACACAATGGCAAAAGCGATGGAACGAACAAAGCAGGCATACGATGATGGTCTCTTCAAAGTATTTATCAATGGTGAAGAAGTAACGGAATGGAATGCCCCTATCACCCTCTGCCAAGGAACAGAAGTCATCTTTCTCAGACTCACAATGCTCACAGGTCTTTATTTTTAAGGTTAAACTTAGAGAGAAACTTGTGAGGGGAAAAAGTATTAGATTCAGCAAAGATAACTACTTTATAAGTCTTATTAACCAACAAATTCGCATTGGCTGGAACGTATTTACCATCTAAAAACTTATTGAAAGAAATAAAATATGAAAACAAAGAAGGAGTTACAGGAACACTGTTCGCAATATATCAATAGCATCAACCTATCCCAATGCAATATATGGGAGAAAAGATTTGTAAACTCATGCAAGGAAGAAGACTATCAATTCAATTACTACCAAAATGTTTTTTACAAAGGTTATGACGAAGAGAAGATTCCTTTCCGTACCATTAAAGAACTTATTTCTGCAGGTGCAAACCTCCCTCACATTCTTCCAAAGAACTATTCCCAGCTTTTAGAACAACATTTAAAGCAGCTTAAAGAAATCTCTCACACGAAAGGTATCTATCGTATAGATGTAAGAAAAGGCATTGATTTACAGGAGATAGCATATGATATATCTGACACAATGCGTGCCTTCTTTGCCGCAGCTGCCTACGGTCTCACAATTGACGAGCTAATCCGTGGACAATACCCTGACATAACCAGCTATTACCTCTCATTTACTCCTGTACTTACAGCTGCCATCCAGCAGGGAAAATCAGAAACTATTGAGGCAGTAAAAGAGGTACTGACCAGTGAAAATAACGTCGGAATCCTTACGCAAAGCCTCATCACAGCCATAGAATCTAATAACAACGAAGAGTTGCATACCCTCCTCCTCAACGTGCTGAGGGCTGCAAAACTACAAGAGGGTCTGCGCCAGAGTATCGTAGAATGTGGTAATGAATACAGCCTGACATTCTATAAACGGATGTTGGATGTCATTGCCGAAGAAGGCCTTCTGCGTTATAGTTCCGTTAGACGATCTGTTCAGACGTGGGCTGGCATCGGCTATGAGTCTGTTTCCGACAAGGATATCAAGACTATCTTCGAAGGTATTCATCTATTCTTGACCCACCCAGAGGAACGAGTAAAAGCCTATACGGGTCCGAATGCACTACTCGTTTACATTGCTTTATATACGGCTGGTGCTGAGGATTTCAGTATTGCACAGCGTGATGCCTTACAGTTAATTGATGGCGACACCCCTATCCAGAACCGTATTGCGGCCATCTACTATCTTGACCGTTCAAGTCATTTCAAAGTTACTAACCACTTCAAGTTCTTTGCAAAGCATCTGGATGATCCTTTCACAAAGGCTTTCTTCATAGAACAATTAAGTTGTACAGCCAGGGAGGATAAGTATGAATATGGAAAGGTTGACTGCGTTTCGGGAAAGCAACGTGAACTTTACCAAAAGTTTTTTGATGAGATTGCGAAATGGGAGAAGGAGGTTAAGAATAACACGGACTTCACCTTCAAAGGCTTTGAATGGTTCAAAATCCGTCTTTCGCGCGAACACTTCATCAATGCCCTGTGGGTACTTGCCAGCCAAATGAAGACACAGGAAACGATTGACCATATTCTTCTTGAGAAGATGCCTAACTGGGGAGTGCACTTCATAAGATATTATAACTATAGCCAAGAGGATGAGAAAAAGAAGCCTTTATACACCTTTATGAAGGAATATTACCCTTTAGGCAGTCCTGAAGCACGTCGCCAGTTCCTTGTTAAGAATATCTTTGGCTATGAAAAAGATGGCTTTGCCTTCCTCTTGACCTTCTTCTACAAGGAAGAATTTACCACAACAGATGTCAAAGATATAGAGAAGAAACTAAAATCCAAGGTTTCTGACACACGAAGTAAGGCTGTACGTGTACTGCTTACGTTGCCCTACGAACAGCTGAAAGCATCATACGAACGCTTGCAGACAACGAAGGGAGACTATATAACAGCCGCTTTGACTGAGCTTAGGGAAGGTAGCAAACAGCTTACAAAGGACTTTGCTTCTACAAGTGAAGAGGCAAATACAATTGCTCCTACAACCTATCCCGGAGCAGAAGGTGGTTACGGTCTGTACAAAACGGGAGACATTCCGACCATTAAACTATCTGATCCTTTCTTGACAAAGAATGATTCGCAGTCGTTCCTTGGTAAGGTATTCAATAAGATTACCGGTAAGAACCGTGCAGATGCAGGCTCTGTCTTTACCTACAACATTGACGAACTGCGCAAGCTATACACCGAACTGGAAAAGATTATAGAGGACAATGCAGACAAGGAGTATAAGAACTATTGGGGAGGAACCCAAACAATTGGTGACAGTTATCTTTCCTTTACGTCTGACGAGCATACCCTTGATACACTCCCTTATCCTGAACTCTGGAAAAGTTTTCTGGCAGATCATACTATCAAGGATGAAGATTTGTTGGGTATCTACTTAATGCTATTAGTACTTGAAGACAGCTATAGCACCGAATTCGTAGAACTTGATGCTGACAATTATCCATTCAAGAACAAGAAAAGCATTGAAACGTGGAAGTATGGCAGCCACTTCCGACTCATCGTACAAGCATTGCTCAACGATTTAGAAAAGAAGACTCCTTCCCTACTTTTCTCTCAAGCCTACTCCATTCTGGCGTTGATATTCTTCCATTGTCCAACCAACAGATACACAAGGATTTCCAGTTACGGTTCAGATGATAATGAACACGTATTCAATAGCGAACTCTTCCAGACTGCAATGAGATACGCAAGAAACTGTTGGAGAAATGAAGAAGAGTTCAAACTCTTTGCAGATATGTCAATGGCAATGTATGAGAAGTATGCACCAATAGCCCGACTGGATAAGAACCTATACTGTTCATACTATACAATCGATGCACTCATATTGTCGCGTTACAACCTTCAAGGTAAGCTGTCTGACGATGCCTTTATGGAGTTACTGCTGAATGACGAGGGCGAAGAGCTACGTAATGCAGGAGATTATATCTATAATACACGAGGTCACCGACTTACTTTACAATATGAAGATGATAAGAATGTTGACGCACGTTACGGCAAAGAGACTTACAAGAATCTGGAGAGAATCATCAATAAGATAGCTCAACACCTCTTCAAGATTGAGATGACCCGCCTCAATGCACCGACAACAGCCTCTAATATCATCATCCGTATAAGTAACGCAATGGTGCTTCAGGGTGCTGAATACATGGTTACAGCAATGAAGGCACTGGGCAAAGACCACCTGATAGCAAGTAGCTACGGAACTGAAAAGCGTGCAGTGCTGACCGATATCATTGAGCGTACCTTCCCACTCGAAACAGATACGCCAGAAATACTTAAGACAATCAAAGACGACAGACTCTTAGAATTGGCGTATTTTGCACCGCAGTGGGTTCCACTTATCAAAGCACATCTCAACTGGGAGGGCTTCGATCTTGCTTATTACTACTTCATTGCGCACACAAAGGAGATGGGCGAAGATGAGAAGAGGGCAGCAACGGCACTCTTCACCGACCTTGACCCAGCTGATCTTGCCGATGGAGCCTTTGACGAAAAACTCTTCCACGAGGCTTATACCGTGGTTGGAGAAAAGCGTTTCGACCTGTTCTACAAGGCTGCACGATACATCGGAAACAGCAACTATCACAGTCGCGCACGTCGCTTTGCAGACACGGCTCTCGGCAAGATAGACGAAGAAACCATCATAGAACAGATACACTCCAAGCGCAACAAGGATGCCGTATGTTCATTAGGACTTATTCCTGACAAGAGCGACAAGGCTTTGCAACGACGCTATCAGCTTATACAAGCCTTTCTGAAAGAGTCTAAACAGTATGGCGCACAGCGTCAGGCATCAGAGAAGAGGGTATGCGAGATTGCCTTACTCAACCTCTCACGCGGTGCCGGATATGCTGACCCGATACAGCTGACGTGGCGTATGGAGAGCCAGCAGGTGACTGACAACGCTGCTTTCCTGCAAGGAATAGACGTGGAGGGATACACACTGAGACTACAGTTAGCAGAGGATGGCACCAACAAACTCATCATTCAACAAGGTGAGAAGGTGCTAAAAACAGTACCTGCAAAGATTAAGAAGCATCCTGACTACCTCAATATTGCCACTATGGGCAAGGAGTGGACGAAGCAGAGAAAGCGTGCCCGCACGATTATGGAGGATATGATGATACGCCAGATACCATTACGTCTACAGGATGTAAAGGTGATTGCTGAGAATCCTATCGTCAGTCCGATGTTCCGCTTGCTACTCCTTCGACAAGGAACAACCACAGGCTTCTATACCAACGAGGGACTGGAAACGCTTGATGGTATCCAGAAGATGAAAGCTGACAAACCGATTACTATCGTCCATGCCCAGCAACTCTATGCCGATGGTACGTGGTCAACATGGCAAAACTTCGTCTTCAGCAAGAAGATTGTACAACCTTTCAAACAGATATTCCGTGAGATTTACATCCCAACACCTGATGAAGCTGAACAAAACGAGTCACTTCGTTACAGTGATATCAGATTCAGGTGAAACAGGCAGCAGCTGCATTGCGTAGCCGTGGGTGGAGTGCAGACTATGAAGGAGGGCTGCGCAAGGTATTCTATCGCCAAGGTATCTCTGTTGAACTCTATGCACAAGCCAACTGGTTTACTCCTGCCGATGTGGAAGCTCCCGCCATTGAGTATGTCTACTTCTCATCTACACGTACTTACAATCGACTGAAGATTGCGGATATTGACCCTATTCTCTACAGCGAAGTGATGCGTGATGTAGACATGACGATTAGCATTGCCTTCGTCGGTGGTGTTGACCCAGAGACTGGAAACTCAACAAAAGAACTGCGTGCAGCTATTGTCAAGTGTACTGCTGACTTAATGAAGTTTAAGAATGTAACAGTTTCTGACAACTTTATTCACGTCAAAGGCGCACTTGCCGACTATACTATCCACCTCGGTTCGGGCAATGTGCGTCAGGTTGGTGGCGTAGAGATTCCTATCATCCCTGTACACAGTCAGCACCGTGGGAAACTCTATCTCCCATTTATGGATGAAGACCCAAAGACGGTAGAGATTGTTTCCAAAATGGTACTCCTTGCAGAAGATAACAAGCTGAAAGACCCAACAATACTGAAATGGATTAAACGAGAATAGCGTTAAGACCTATCCCAAATCCCTCTGACTATGGTAAAGCATAGCCCAAAAGGCTATCCATAGCATTGTATTTAGTGCTCCGCACCATTGGTGCTAACGACTCGCACCAATGGTGCGGAGCATCAACACCACACGTGCGGAACATCAACAGCATAAAAGAAGATGGGAAATTAACTTCTTTTTGACCTGATTCTTGCATATAATAATATGCTAATGACTCACGTATATAGGAAGAAAAATATTAAACCCAAATATCACAAGAAACGGTCATTATAAACAATGGGGCTTCAGGATCTTGGAGTGATAAGGTTTGCCATTTGTGTTTAAAGTTTGAAGCAATGTCACACGGAGGCACGGAGAGAACGGAGGATTATTAAACAAAGCAATGGAAGTCACGGAGGCACCATCGGTGCATAGAGCGACGGAGCTTGTTTGCCAATTCTATTGGCAATTTATATACAAAGAGTTTATCCCGAAAGACTTCTCAAGAATCTGTACGCTACGCCTCCGTCGCTCTTTGTGCCGTCGGCACCTCCGTAACATTGCATAACCTCCGTACCCTCCGTGACCCCGTGTGCCTATTATATAAGACTTTTAGTTGAGCACTCCATATTTCAGAAGAACCACAATCTTTTTCAGAAAAGCACTACAAATTGTGGTCTACTAAACTCCCAAAAGAAGATTAAGCAGACAAGTAATCTACGCTGTGTACACTCATCACTTCAAAATTGAGCTCTCTGCAGCCTTCGATTCATACTTAGGAGAATGGTTAACCTTCTTACCATAGTCAAGAGAATAGGCTACTTTTACAGAAGCAAAAGAATTATCCCGCTCGCTAACATTATGCTCATAACACTGGTAGTTAGAGGCTAATAAACTTCGTGTACGCTCATTTCCTTGTATAAAGAGATTTCGTGCAGTGACGATTACTGACAGATTTCCGTGACTCCACTCTGCTGACAAATCATAGAGGAATGGTAGGTGTACACGTTCCTGACAACCCATCAAATCCTTACGAGCCGTCTGTGTAGAAGCTGAGAGCGAGAAATCGCCCAAATAATAACCGGCTTCCATACGTGCATAAAAGCATCCTAAACGTTCGTCGGCAGCTCCGCTTACACGGTAATAATCATATCCGCCCTCCCATTTCACATTGAAATCACTCACAGGTTTCCACGTTGCAGAGAGCAACAATTGGTACTGATGATAGCGTGTATCGCTCGAATAAGTATTTATCAGTCTGTTATTATCTTTTAGAAAAACATTGGCAATAGCATTACTCATATATTCATAGTTGGCAGAAAGTAAAGCTGACCATTTCTTAAAGTTAAGTGAATAAGTCAAAGCAGGACCAAGCAGCGTGGAATTATCCATCGTAGGGTTACCACGACGCACCAAAACACGATCTACCTGCTGCTCTGCAGCATTCACAGTATTCAGTGTCGGAAACGTATTTCCTAAGGCAAAGAACAGTTGTAAAGCCTGATGCTGATTTGGACTCCACAAGAACATTGAGTAAAAACGTGGTGCCAAATGTGTCACCTCCTGCTCTCCACGCAACTTGTAAGCAAGGTAAGACACACCAGGACGAACCACCAACATTACCTTTCTCCCCCACCGCTTCGCATAATCAACAAAAAACAAGGATTCAGAAGACCGCAGATGCTGCAGACTCGGAGAACTACCTCTATACTCATCTTGACTTATCTTCAAGAATTCAATCAGACTAAACGTTAGATTATGTCCCTTGGGAAGAGGCATCACATAGCTTGAGTTAAAGTTAAGATACGTATAATCTTCTTTCACATCACTCAAGAAAACTCTGTCTTCAAGGATATTACGCTTATAAGTATTACGTGCATAATAACCATCCAATGAACATTCAAGACTCTTCTCACCCTTGAAATTGCGATTAAAGTATAGGGAAAAGGTGGGTTTTATAGTCTTATCATGCTCAAGAACATTATTCGTAAACAACAAAGGAACGGTATAGCCCGTATATACCAAACTACCATTCAAGACATCATCACGGCTTGTACTAACCTCAATACCGCCTCTAATCATCCACGTTGTACGCTCCGTCCTCCGACTAAGACTGGCATTAACGTAACGACCGATACTCTTCATATCAGTATCATACGCTGCCTCTTGTTTATGAATAGGGTTATCCAGCAGATAATCTGTCGTCGTTTCACCGTAAACCTTAGGGTTCTGTACACTGCTACCTGCCCATAGATTAACATTATAATGCCCGAGACTATACTTTGAGGTAAGGTTGTAATCACCCTTCAGATAGCCTACTCCCTGCAAAGCATCCACTTGTGTATAACCACCCGAAGTATAAGTCCTAACAATATAGTTTATCACAGCCTTGTCGTTAGCATACTTTCCCGTAGGCATATCATAGTATTCTACATGCAGGATATCCTTTGGACGTAACGAAGTTATCTCTCTCACAGAAGCCTTCCTACCATTGATATACAGCGTTGCCGTACCTACTGGCGTGGTTATAACACCATTCTCTATATCCACATTGACGCCAGACAACATTATATTCCTTATAAGCTCAAATCCGGAATGAGCATGTTTCCGCTGTTTCGGGAGTAGGAATACAGTCGATATGATCCACCTCTCGTTTCGCCATATCACCTGCAACAACCACCTCCTTCAGCTGAACATTCTTTGATACAGAATCAGTCTGTGCAACAGCAGGAAGTGTCATCACACCAAAGATCACACAAATTATTTTCCTTCTATCCATCTTACTGCTATTTTTTAGTCGTATACAAGCATATATGACATTATATTTAGGCTTTTATTACTATCGTTACAAAGTAAGAAAAATAAATAAGAAAAAAAGCAAGTAAAAAAAGTTGACAAATGTTATTGAGAAGTAATATTTTTTGCTCTAATTATATTCTACAATAGACTGAAAATGATGACATATAGACGTGAGGTGCAGAATAATTGTCTACTGTTTATTGTAAGTTCCCACTTACGGAGCAGGTTCTATCCTCCACGCATCAATACAACGTTTCTCCAAAGAGAAATTCACACCAATCTTATAGAGGTGACGTTCATCCATCAAGAATGGTTTGTCATAGCCCTTTTCATTAATCTGCTGCAAGGCTACATCAGCCGAACCATCTAATTTAAACTCCACAATATAAACATAATCCTTAGTTTCTATCGTTAGGTCCATCCGACCATTACTCGTCGTCCGTTCCACCTTTGTGTAGAAGCCCATCATCTTCGCGACAAGATAAAAAGCATTCTGAAAATAGAGTTCAGAATTACCAACAATCTTATAGTCTGTATCTGAGAAGAGGGATGCTATTCGTTGCATAAACTGTTCTGGACGACCAGATCGGAGATCACCAATGAACTGACTCATGGAGAAGGGAGTTGTCACATCGTGCAAACCAGTATAATAAGGAAGAAGATAGCGTAGGAACCCTTCTTCCACCTCCTCGTTAGGAAAGCCCAATCTATATTCCCCGAATTCAGCATTGTAATCCTTGATTGTAAGATAGCCACTCTGATAGAGCACAGAAATTGGATTATTAGAAACGACATCAATACTATTCAAAACGTCAGCCGTTGAAACTTCTTCTGTCAGGTGTGGCAGAACATAGTCATCACGCTTCAACAGTTCAACAAGATAAGATGGTGTTCCTGTCTCAAACCAGTAACTACCAAACTGTAATCGTTCAAAAGTATTTAAAAGACTGAATGGATTATAGATACCGATACCATTCTCAACAAAATGATAACCATCATAACGTTTCTTCAATCTGGCAAGCGTTTCTTCTTCACTCAGTTTATTCTTGATAGCCAATGCACGGATAGGCTCGCCAAAATAACGTACAACCTCGTCCTCTGTCATACCACATAATGCTTGGTATCTCGCATCCATTGAGAGATCCTGCAGATTATTCAAATCACTGAATACACTCACTTTCCCGAACTTCGTAACACCCGTGAGTAGAGCAAAACGTATATAACGATCCTGCGACTTCAGGGCACCATAAAATCCTTTTAAAATCCCACGATATTCGTTTTGCAGCTCTTCATTACCAATAGCTTGCAACATTGGCTTATCATACTCATCAACAAGAATTACCACAGGGTGGCCTGTCTTTTCATAAGCATATCGAATGACATACTCAAAACGAGTAGCAAAAGACTTTGCAACTGGGTTCTTACCATACAACTGCTCCCAATCATTAAGGTTGGCTTCCAACTTGTCAGTCAAGGAGTCAACTGTATTATAACGTTCTGTATTTAGGTCAAGATGTAAGATAGGATGACATTCCCAGTCTTTTTCCAGTTCATCTATTGCCAAGCCTTTAAACAAATCCTTCCGTCCTGAGAAATAGGCTTCAATCGTGGAAACGAGCAAACTCTTGCCAAAACGACGTGGGCGGCTAAGAAAGTAATACTTTCCTCTTTCAGCCAGTTCATATACCATCTCCGTCTTGTCAACATACACATAGTTTTCTTTTCTTAAACTTTCAAAACTCTGTATACCGATAGGATATTTCATAATCGTCTCCTTCTCTTTTTAATGGATGATACCGCAAAGATACATATAATATTCCAAATAAATGACTATAAGCCCCTCTTCCAATTGCAAATCTATATTTTTTCTTTTCATGCAATAGCTTCGCACGGAGCCTGCTGATAGTAAACACATTTCATGCTGCACCTTAACACAAAATTGAAAGAGCGTATACAGAGGTATAGAAAAGAATTCTCCTACACCTTATAAGCCAACAGAAAGACAGATAAAGGCGGTGATGAAATATTATATAAAACGGCTATCAATGAAAAAAGGATGCTTTAGAGAAATCTCAAAAGCATCCTTTTCTTTCATATGATAAGGTTATTTTACTGCATATCGTAAACTACCTGCATCAACTTCTTGCCCAATGCATCAGCAGCCTCCATGGTGTTAGCCTCGCTATAAACACGAATGATAGGTTCTGTGTTTGACTTACGAAGATGAACCCAAGCATCAGGGAAATCGAGCTTAACGCCATCAATATCAGTTACCTGTACATCCTTCTCCTGTCCATAAAGTTCTTTCACACGCACAAGGATTGCATCAACGTCTGTATCAGGAGTAAGGTCGATACGATTCTTTGCTATGAAATACTCTGGGAAAGTCTTACGAAGTTCGCTTGCCTTCAGTCCCTTCTGTGCCAAAGAACTAAGGAAGAGCGCAATACCAACAAGGGCATCACGTCCATAATGGCTTTCTGGATAGATAACACCACCATTACCTTCACCACCGATAACAGCACCGACTTCCTTCATCTTTGTGGTAACATTCACCTCACCAACAGCAGAAGCATAATACTTACCGCCATGCTTCTCTGTTACATCACGCAAAGCACGAGTTGAGGAGAGGTTGCTAACAGTATTACCCTTCACATGCTCGAGGATATAGTCTGCCACTGTGACGAGTGTGTACTCCTCCTCACCATACATCTTACCATCCTCCTGAATGAATGCCAAACGGTCTACATCAGGGTCAACAACGATACCCAAATCATAACCACCCTTGGCTACCTCGTCCATGATACCTGTGAGGTTTGCTGCGATTGGCTCTGGATTGTGAGCAAAGTCGCCTGTTGCTTCTCCATTCAAGAACTTATATTCAACCCCTAAACGATCGAGAAGCTTAGGCAGGATAATACCACCAACAGAATTGATAGAATCAACAACAACACGGAACTTACGATTCTTAACAGCCTCAAGGTCGAGCAATTCAAGGTTCATCACCTCTTCTATATGGCGCTCATCAAATGAATCGTCATCAGTATAACTACCCAAACCATCTACATCTGCATAGACGAAGTCCTCACGCTCTGCAATATCCAGTACCTCAGCACCATCAGCTGCAGTAAGGAATTCACCCTCCTCATTCAGAAGTTTTAAAGCATTCCAATGGCGTGGGTTGTGAGAAGCAGTGATAATGATACCACCATCTGCACCACTCATACGTACAGCCAACTCTGTTGTAGGTGTTGTAGCCAAACCGATGTTCACAACATCTGCACCAATACCCATCAGCGTACCGCATACAACATTCTTAACCATTGGACCAGAGATACGTGCATCACGTCCAACAACAATTTTTAGCTTCTTTCCAGGGTGCTTACGTGCAATGAAAGTAGCGTATGCTGAAACAAATTTAACAATATCCAGCGGGTTCAGCGTATCCCCCGCACGACCTCCGATAGTTCCACGGATGCCGGAAATAGATTTAATAAGCGTCATACTTAAAATATGTTTGAAGGGTATTCCCCTTATTGTTCTCTTGCGTTATTGATTTTTCTCGCTCTATTCTTTACTTCTTCTTTCTTCACCGCCTATTAAAGACCTCTCTGGAAAGTAAGGTCATAATAGCAAGGATAGACTGCCTTTGAAGCATTAAGCTGTCCCTGCTGTGAAGGAACGATAAGTCTCACGTGTGACAACTTAGATGAAGCATTAACCAATCTACCAAGAGCAATATAAGGCATTGGAACCAACCAACCTGCAGGAACAGAAGTACTCTGATAGATGTCAGCCATCACACTGGAAGTAGGGTCAAATGAAGCGGTGTATGTTCCACTTGTGTTTGTTACAGACATCTTGTCAACCTTAGGACCAAAGACGAGGAACTGATTAGATAACTGCAGCGTATCTGTAATAAGGTTGCGCTCGCTAAAACGGCAGAGGACTGTGGCTGTCTCGCCTTTTTTAATTACTTCGCCAGTCCCTTTCTCAACAATCTGCATGTAAACACCAGTATTTGGGAAAAGAACATACTGATTCTTCGTTGTATCTGTAGCATTTCCTTGTTTAGCAAACTGCTCTTCACTAATTACTTTTATACCTTTCTTGACTATAAAAGAGTTTATCGCTTCAGTCTCTCGCTCCAACTGGTCAGCATAAGTCTCAGTCTTATTACATGAACTAAACGCCAACACTGCAGCTAATACAACAAGGAGAAAATTTATCTTCTTCATTCGTTTTCTTATTTTAATATGTTGTGCAAAGATAAGAAAAAGTATTTAGAAAGGGAAAATAAGAAGTAAGAAAAATATATTAAGGTAGGTTGTAAAAAGAAACTTTATAGTAGTTTTATCACTTAGAATCCCTATTTTTCAGGTTCTTCTGTTAAACCCAAATCGGTCATTAGACCACAATATGTATAATTCTTATTAGTTGGTCTCACAAAGGAGGATAACTGCACAATAAAAGACAAATAGATATTATCGCTATCCTTAATCTACAAATAACTTATGCTCATATCATTATCTATTTGTAAACTATTTTCACGTGACTCAAAACCAATACATACTCTTTTGGCTTCTAAAAGATGCATAATTGACTTGCAAAAGGTGCCCTTTAAGACCCTTACTAACGCCCTTTTGAAGTCCAAATAAGCACCTTTTACGTTACCACTTTATAACTAATTGATATTCTGTTTTTTACAAAGCTATCAATTATTTATGCTTTTGGCGTTATTTATGAATGTTTTATTTGAAATTATGTAATGAATTTTCAAGGTATTGTCGGTGACTTTTCGAGTATTAAAAAGGATATAATGGAAGATGCGCTTATGGTTACAAAGAAAGGAATCAGCTAAATTACAATAAAAATGGGAGCTATCTACCAAAACTATAGACAGCCCCTATTCTTCTACATATTCCTTTGTACAATAGATATTTACATCATTTTTAGAGAAGATGAGGAAGATGCTCCTTCACAAATTGTTCACCTAATCGGAAGCCTTCCTCATAGAGATGCTCAAGCTTATCAACATCTTTCTCCATTCGTCCTACAACAATAGGCTCTTCTGGACGAATAACAAGTATCTTACCTTGTTCCTCCAACTCATCCACCAAGTCGAGTTGCCGATTATATGCTTCTATTCTACGGCTCAGAGCAACACGTAAACGTGGATAGTTGCGATAGATAAACTTGGGTTGTTTATGGTCACGTCCAGTATCTCTCCAACCTTTGTTACGCGTACTAATGACCACATTTGTCTCGTGTCCAGTCTCTATAGAACGCAGTATAGGAATAGAGTCGACAATACCACCATCCAATAACTCCTTACCATCCACCTCAACAATCTTACTAACGTAAGGAAGACTTGAAGAAGCACGTGCCAATGCATTAAGACGATGCGTATCACCTGACGATTCTGAGAGATATTCTGCAAAACCTGTCTGACAGTTTGTTACCACCATCTCAAAGATATCCCCATTCCTACAATTACGGAAATACTCTTCATAATCAAAAGGAATAAGCTCATAAGGGAAACGATGATAAAGTAAATCTGGGTCGAAAATACATCCTTGCGTAACGAGATGGCGCAAGCCTATGTAATCATACTTGGCAAGCATATCAATATTAGAAATACGAGCACGACGCGGTTGACGACTGGCATACGACAAACCATTACATGCTCCTGCAGATACTGCAACGATGTAATGAAAATAGAGCTTATATTTCATGAAAGCATCCAAAACACCAGAGGTAAATACACCACGCATCCCTCCTCCTTCTAACACTAAACCCGTATTCCTATCTATTTGCATAAAATCTCGTTAAAAAACAACTGCAAAGTTAATAACTTTCAAACAAAAATAACTATCTTTGCATTCAAACCAACTAATAATTGAAATATGTTTAACAAAGAAACCTATGTAAAGCGCCGTGCAGAGCTTAAGAAACTTGTTGGAGAGGGTATTATTATTCTCTTTGGCAACAATGAGTCGCCTGCAAACTTCCCTGCGAATGGATATTATCCTTTCCGTCAGGATTCATCATTCCTCTATTATTTTGGTCAGAAACGTGACGGATTAGTTGGTGTTATTGATATTGACAATGACACAGAAACACTTGTTGGCGATGACATTGATATCGACGACATTGTATGGTACGGTAGCGTTGACTCTGTAAAAGATATGGCTAATGCCGTTGGTGTAGCCAACACTGTCAACATGAAGGGTCTAAAGACCATTTGTAACAATGCGTTGCGAGAGCATCGTAAGGTTCATTTCCTACCTCCTTATCGTGCTGATATTAAGATTCAAATATTCGATCTCTTTGGTATTCATCCTAATCAACAGAAGGAGTCAGCAAGTATGGAACTTATCCGTGCGGTTGTTAAGATGCGTTCTGTAAAGACACAGGAAGAAATTGAGGAGTTGGAGCGTGCTGCTGTTATTGGCTACAAGATGCACACAACTGCTATGATATTGGGTAAGCCAGGTGTAACTGAGCAGTTCGTTGGTGGTCAGGTTAGCGGTATCGCTAACTCATATGGTTCCATGGTATCATTCCCAACCATCTTCTCTCAGCATGGTGAGATTATGCATGGCAATCCTTCGATGGCAGTATTGGAGGCTGGTCGCCTTGCTCTCTGTGACTGTGGTGCTGAAACCATCAACCACTACTGTTCTGACAATACCCGTACATTCCCTGTAAGTGGTAAGTTCACTCAGAAGCAGTTAGAGATTTATAAGGTTGTAGAAGAGTGCCACGATGCAGCACTGGAGCTTTCTAAGCCAGGTGTCAAGTATATGGACGTACACTTTGCTGTATGCCGTATTCTCTTTGACCGTATGAAAGAACTTGGATTGGCAAAGGGCGATACAGATGCAGCTGTAGCTGCTGGTGCACATGCAATGTTCCTGCCTCACGGCCTTGGCCACATGATGGGTATGGATGTTCACGATATGGAGTCATTCGACCAGATTCACGTTGGCTTCGATGAAGAAACTCGCCCTAACCTTGAGCAGTTTGGTACTAACTGCTTACGTATGGGTCGTCGCTTGAAAGAGGGCTTTGTCGTTACTGATGAACCGGGGTATCTATTTTATCCCAGCATTGATTGACGAGTGGCGTGCAAAGAAACATTGTGCCGACTTCCTCAACTTCGATAAGTTAGATGAGTACAAGGACTTCGGAGGTATCCGTCTTGAAGACGATCTTCTCATCACCAAGGATGGTTGCCGATTCATAGGCAAGGATATTATTCCTTATCATCCACAAGATGTCGAAGACTTCATTGCCGCAAACCGAAAGTAATAAAACATTTAATAATTAATATTTACATCAAGGTTGCCGCAAGAGTATCACTCACAACGGCAACCCCATTTATAAGAAAAAACTTATGAGAAAAACTTTAGTAGTAGCATTATTCGCATTGCTTGCGATAGGTGCTAATGCCGCAGACAAGAAAGAGGGTGCAACCTCTAACAAGCCTGTTTTTACTGTAGTAAAGCAGATTCCAATTACAAGTATTAAGGACCAGAACCGTTCAGGCACATGCTGGGACTATTCAACTCTTAGCTACTTCGAGGCTGAGATTTTGAAGAAGACTGGTAAGACATACGACCTCTGTGAGAGTTTCGTTGCTAACAAGACATACATGGAGCGCGCTATTCAGGTTGTTCGCTTCCATGGTGACTGCCAGTTTGCTCAAGGTGGTTCTGCATACGATGTATTGCACACCCTTGAGACTTATGGTATTTGTCCAGAAAGTGCTATGCCATTCCCAGGCTCACTCTATGGCGATTCATTGAACAACTTCAATGAGTTCTTCTCTTTGTTAGAGCCATATGTAAATGGTATTGCACGCAACAAGGCAAACAAGATTTCTGGTCAATGGAAGCAGGGCTTACAGGGTATCCTCGATGCTTATCTTGGCAAGTGTCCAGAGACATTCACTTACGAAGGCAAGCAGTACACTCCAAAGAGCTTCGCTGCAAGCCTTGGTTTGAACTGGAGTGACTATGTAACTATTACTTCTTTACACACATCACCCATTCTACTCACAGTTTGCTGTTGAGGTACAGGACAACTGGCGTTTCCCATTGTCTTATAACCTCCCAATGGATGAGATGATGCGTATCATTGATAACGCTGTCATGAATGGCTACACAGTAGCATGGGGTGGCGACGTTAGCGAGCCAGGTTTCACTCGTAAGGGTTTGGCTTACATGGTTGACGGTAAGAAGGTTGAAAGCATGAAGGGTAGTGATATGGCTCACTGGCTTGGTCTTTCTGCTGCAAAGAAGAAGGATATCATCGATTCACTCGGTGTAAACGTACCAGAGGTTGTTCCTACACAGCAGCAGCGTCAGGAGCGCTTTGACAACTGGGAGCTTACTGATGATCATGGTATGCTTATCTTCGGTATTGCTAAAGACCAGAACGGTAAGGAGTATTATATGGTAAAGAATTCATGGGGTGAGACTGGTGACTACAAGGGTATCTGGTACATGACCAAGAACTTTATTGCAGCTAACACCATGGACTACATGGTAAACAAGAACGCTATTCCTAAGGACATCCGCAAGAAGATGGGTCTCTAAAAGAATAAGACAAGTTGAATTGATAATAAAGAACAAGCCTTTCTGACATCATCATTTCAACAATCTATAAATCATAAACAATCCCGCTCTAATGATTTGGAGCGGGATTGTTGTTTTATTATCAATTGGGCTAATTAGGCTAATGGGGCTAATATCATAAAAAACAGAACCAAATAATACTCCACATAACATTCTCATTTGCCATTTTTTTTGTACCTTTACGGACAGAAATAAAAACAATTTAAAATGCAATTTAAATGGAACTACACTCCACCTGCAGATACTCAGGTCAATGCGGCTAAAGACTTAGGGGAGAAATTGGGGATTAGTCCCATTCTCGCTTCGCTGCTCATTCGTCGTGGTATAACGACGGAGAGTGCGGCTAAACGGTTCTTCCGCCCACAATTAGCAGACCTCATCAATCCTTTCTTAATGAAGGATATGGATGCTGCTGTTGATCGCCTCAATGATGCAATGGGTCATAAGGAGCGCATTCTTGTCTACGGAGATTATGACGTAGACGGCTGTACGGCTGTAGCGTTAGTGTATAAATTCTTACGTCAGTTCTATTCAAATATCGACTACTACATTCCCGATCGTTATGACGAAGGATATGGAGTTAGTAAGAAAGGGATAGACTTTGCTAAAGAGACAGGAGTAAAACTTATCATCATCCTCGATTGTGGAATCAAAGCAATTGAAGAGATAACCTATGCTAAAGAGCAAGGAATAGACTTCATCATCTGTGATCATCATGTTCCTGACGAGGTAATGCCACCCGCTGTGGCAATCCTTAACCCTAAACGACCAGATGACTCTTATCCTTTCAAAAATCTTTGCGGATGCGGTGTAGGCTTTAAGTTCATGCAGGCATTTGCAAAGAACAATAATATTCCGTTCTCTCGTCTCGTTCCCCTACTCGACTTCTGTGCTGTCAGCATTGCAGCAGATTTAGTTCCTGTCGTGGATGAGAACCGTATTCTTGCTTTCCACGGACTAAAGCAGTTGAATCAAAATCCAAGCCTTGGGCTGAAAGCTATTGTAGATATTTGCGGTCTGAATGGTCGTGAGTTGTCAATGAGCGATATTATCTTCAAGATTGGGCCACGTATCAACGCCAGCGGACGTATGGAGAATGGTAGGAAGAGTGTTGACTTACTTGTTGAAAGAGAATACAGTCTGGCTCTCGATCAAGCAAAGCATATTGACGAATACAACGAACAGCGAAAGGATGTAGACCGTCAGATGACAGAAGAAGCTAACCAGATTGTGGCTCGCTTGGAAAGTCAGAAGCATCAGTCGAGCATTGTTCTCTATGATGAGCATTGGAAAAAAGGTGTCATAGGAATCGTTGCCTCTCGTCTGACAGAAATCTATTTCCGTCCGACAGTAGTCTTGACACGTGACGAGAACCTTGCAACAGGCTCTGCACGTAGCGTAGCGGGATTTGACGTATATGCAGCTATTAAGAGCTGTCGTGACCTCTTATTAAACTTCGGTGGACACACTTATGCTGCTGGACTAACCATGAAGTGGGCAGATGTAAAGGAGTTTCGTAAACGATTCCAAGCATATGTGGAAGAGCATATTGAACCAGAACAACGCGAAGCGATCTTGGATATTGATGCTGTTATTGACTTTAAGGATATCACAAAGAAACTGCATACTGATTTGAAACGCTTCGCACCATTTGGTCCTGGAAACCCAAAGCTCTCTTCTGTACGTTAGATGTCTACGATTTCGGAACCAGCAAAGTTGTTGGACGTGAGCAAGAGCATATCAAGTTAGAACTGGTCGATTCTAAATCCAATAACGTAATGAATGGTATAGCCTTTGGACAGAGTGCCTCTGCCCGCTATATCAAGTCAAAAACGCTCATTTGACATAGCATACACCATTGAGGATAATGTCTTTAAGCGTGGAGCAGTACAATTACAGATAGAGGATATTAGACCAACTGAAGAGTCTTGATGGTTGATTGAATTTTTATTAGTAGTATTCGAACGAATAGGCTTCCTTCAAGCCCCTAAAGTTCAAAGTTCAAACATCAAAGTTCAAAAGTCAAATGTCCTACCTTGACATTCTTCATCAATATTGGGGTTATCCTGACTTTCGCGGTATTCAGAAAGCTATTATCGAAAGTATCGGTTCAGGAAAAGGATACCTTAGGACTAATGCCAACAGGAGGAGGAAAGTCTCTCACCTTCCAAGTGCCAGCATTAGCCCAAGAGGGAGTATGCTTAGTCATTACTCTCTTATTGCATTAATGAAGGATCAGGTTGACCATCTTCGTCATCAAGGGATCACGGCTGCTGCGATTTATTCAGGTATGCGCCATGATGATATCATTACTACTTTAGAGAACTGTACCTTTGGAGGGATAAAACTACTTTATATTTCTCCTGAGCGTATAGGTTCTGATATCTTTCAGGCTAAATTAAGACATATTAAAGTGAGTTTCATCACTGTTGATGAAGCCCACTGTATCAGCCAATGGGGATACGACTTTCGACCTTCTTACCTGCAGATTGCAGACATTCGAAAGTTAGTTCCCAATGCACCTATCCTCGCTTTAACAGCAACTGCCACACCAGAAGTTGTTGATGATATCCAAGACCGTTTAGGTTTTAAAGAGAAGAATGTCTTCCGAATGAGCTTTGAACGTAAGAACTTAGCTTATGTCGTACGCCAGACTGAAGACAAAGAGGCAGAGATGGTACATATCCTGCAATCTATTCCTAAGACGGCTATCGTCTACTGCCGTAGTAGAAAACGCACGAAGGAGATTGCACAAATGCTCACAGAACATGGAATCTCGGCTACATGGTATCATGCAGGCTTAGAACCCGGCGTTAAAGACCAACGGCAGAACGACTGGCAGAACGATAAGATACGCGTTATGGTTGCTACAAATGCTTTTGGTATGGGTATCGACAAACCTAACGTACGTGTGGTTATTCATATCGATAGTCCAAGTTCCTTGGAGGCTTACTTCCAAGAGGCGGGACGTGCGGGACGTGATGGCAATAAAGCATATGCTGTACTCCTTTATAATGGGCACGACAACCGTACGTTGCAAAAACGCATTGAAGATACCTTCCCTCCTAAAGACTATATCCAGACAGTATACGAACACTTAGCTTACCTCTATCAGATAGGTGTTGGAAGTGGCTATGGATGTATCTTTGAATTTCCTATTGACAAGTTCTGCAACACCTTTAAACATTTCCAATACGTGTAAATGCTGCGCTAACAATTCTTCAACGAGCTGGCTATATTGATTATGAGCAGAACCCAGACACCAAGGCACGTGTTCGTTTCCTGTTGAATAGAGATGACCTCTACCGACTGGACTCACTTACTGACAAGGAGAATGATGTCGTCACTGCCCTACTCCGTAACTATGGCGGTTTATTCTCTGACAGTGGATATATTGATGAAAGCTATATTGCACAAGAAGCTGGACTCGACAGAAACCAAACCTATATGGTATTGGTTAATCTAAGCAAGAAGCGTATTATCAACTTCATTCCACGTAAGAACACACCACTAATCAGCTACACACAAGACCGTGTTGATGGTGTTGACGTTATCCTTAACAAGAGTGTGTATGAGGACAGAAAGGAGCAATTCATAAAGCGTATCAATTCTGTTATTAATTATGCACAGAATGAACGAGTATGTCGCAGCAGGCAACTACTATCTTACTTCGGGGAAACGAAGTCAAAAGACTGTGAGCAATGTGATGTCTGCCTTTCACATACCAAAGAGGATGATACGGATGAGAAAGAGCTTATCAGAGAACAGCTACTAACTTTCTTAGCAGATGGCCAAAAGCACCCTATAACAGAGATTCGACAGTTAAATGACGACTGGGATCTTGTACAACAAGTAATGCGAGAAATGGTTTTGGAAGAGGAAACCTTTATGGATGGAAGTTTTTACTTCTACCCTAAACTAATTTTTATTCTTTCAAAGACAGATATCATGATTATTAAAAATATTCATCAACTCATTAAAAGTTTGAACCGATCAAACTTATAACAAGAACAGAAACACTACACTTCTAACAAGTTTATTTTTAAATTACGTTTGCTGTCATTTTAACATATAGAGATAACTCATTATAAAAACAAGCAATTATACATCTATAATAAGTGACACGAGTGACAGCAACTCTTAAAGCCAAATTTTTATTAGATTACAACACGTATAATTCTGTACTGTAGGTATTGTTTCCTAACGACCAATACGAGTTAAACAAATTGTACCCTACAACGACACACTTCCGTCTCTTCTCTTTCCACATTACTCTTTTGTTATTCTTACATTGAAGTCGGTCTCCGTTCCTCGCTGCTCCCTGATAGAAGTGAAGTTTATCACCTTGATGTGATTCAGCAACATAAGCTATCTCAAAAACGTTTGATACGATGTTGCTTTATACCAAGCCACGTCCCACAAGTCTAACATATGCTCAATATATTTGACTGAGTTAATATGTCCATTGATATCAACATCATTATAATAAGTGTCTATTGAACGAACAGGAGTGGCATCAGCAGACATCTTCACACGTGATGACTTCTCTATTGGACAAGAATATTCTGTTTCTATATACTCGGTTATCAAACCACCGCGAACAGCAAGAATGTCTGCAGGCTGACGTGTGTCAAGGTCTATCATTGCCCAGACACTCTTGCCATAGCCATAAACATGCCCTGTCTCACCAATCACCTTAAAATTACGGCTTGTAAAGGATTTCAAAGCACTATCGACCCAAGTTTCTACAAAGAACTTATCATATGCCTTCGGCATTTCTTCCATCTCAATAGCCAAGCGGCTCAAAACCCATGTCTTATTAACTGTATTGAGATAGTTCATACCATAAACTCGTGGTCGTTACTATGAAAATCGGCAGCATTCAACATATGATTGCCTAAATGCCCCATAAACAAATGATTGGAGAAGTCGCAATGAAACGGCTCCGCCAAAAACTCATATCTACCTATCTTTGATAACTTTTTCCATATAACTCTTTTTACACTAACAAGTTATTACAAGCAGTTATACCACTTTGTTTATTTTATATAACGGAGAATCAGTAAGATTATTCTATTATTTGCAAGGAAAAACTAAAATGTCATACTTTATTAATAAACCTTATTAAGAAAAAAACTACACATATAAACAAATAAAAGAGGATGCACCTAAAAGATGCATCCCCAATATTTATCGTTCGAAGGATAATCCTTCTTAACCTATTCGGTTAGATTACTTTACGTAAACAACTGCAAGACGGTTAGAAGTTACACCCTGTACACCCTTACCAGTTGCCTCGTCAACGATAACACCACGACCCTTGAGGTAGTTAGCAACTACGTCAGCACGAGCCTGTGAGAGACGATCGTTAAGTTCCTTAGAACCCTCTGGAGAAGCTGTACCAACAACCTGAACGTGAACACCCTGCTTAACGTTGTTAAGAGCAGCCTTAGCGTCCTTTGTAAGAGCAGACTTACCCTGAGCGAATGTTACGAATACGAGGTCAGATACTGTGAACTCCTTAACAGAAGGAACTTCCTTAACAACTTCCTTTACAACCTCCTTAGTGATAACCTCTGGCTTACGGTTGCGGAGCTCGTTGATCTGAGCGTTCAAAGCATCAATCTCAGCCTGGTCACGTGGAGTAACGATTGTGAAGTTGTGTGTACCGTTAGAATTAGCAAACTTGTAAACGAGACCAGCATTCAACTGAACGAATGAGTTGTTGATGTTGTAAGCTGGCTGACCTGCCTGTGTAGCTGTCTTGTAATCATAGGTATCATGATCAACATACTTAATAGGAGTTGTTGCATTCTTTGATCCAACACCCTGCTTTGAGCGAGCCTGACCCAAGAAAGCAAAGTTGATAGAAGGCTCTACATAGAACTGGAACTGCTTTGCTGAACCGAAGTTGAAAGCAAAGTCAAGAGCAGCCTTAGAAGTCATACGATTACGCTGATTCTCAGTAGCAGCCGTAACAGCCTTGTCGTTTGTAAATACGTGCATCCAACCAAGACCATAGAGTGCGCTAACCTCGAATGTACGTGGCTCACCCTTGTAACCACCGAACCAGTTGCTAAGATTTACAGTACCGAGCAAGCTTGCATTAGTAGCGCGAACTACTGTACCTGTAGAACCCCAAGGCTTGTTTGAGAAGTATGCGTTACCCTCTACAGCAAGACCGAATACTGGAGTGAAGTAACGACCGATACGGATACCAGCGTTTGGATCGAGGTCGCTCAACCACTTATGACCAGTTGTCTTTGTTGCAACACCACCGTTAATACCAACGTAGATGTTATCAAATGTCTTGCTCTCTGCTACAGTCTGAGAGAAACAGATGCTGCCATAGAAGCAGCAGCCAACATTAAAACTAACTTTTTCATTGTTTTCTCTGAATTAATTAATATTTGTAAAATCTATAATGTCAATGTTTTTAATCCGGTGCAAAGTAATAAAAAAATAATGAAACAACCAAATTTTTAGAAGAAAAAAATCTGCACAGCACCCTATATTATGAGCAAAAAGCAACCACAAAGAAGGAAATAAAGAACAATGTTTATGTTTTTTTCGACTTAATAATACAATAATATATAAGGATATAAAGCAAAAACGGTGCCTTTGTAGGGACTTTCTTCTGCGCTATTTATAGAGTTATTATTGCTCTATAAAGATTAAATTGCATATCCTTTTCTCATTAAGAAACAGCTTTTAAAATAGATAACATTTGGTTACCTTTTATAAAAGTAAGAAAACGTATCATATAAATTAGCTTGTTTGTTACGACCGAACACCTCTTTTTAATAAAAAGCAAATGAGCCTGCCCTCTATCTTATATAGCAAGCAACTTAACGCTCAGCACCATTCGTGTTTACCATCAGCACAACATGTGCGAAGCAATAACACCACACGTGCGAAGCAATAATACGTCGAAATGCTATTACCTATAAGCAAAGAAAAAAGGGACCCGTAGCATCACTGCTTAGGTCCCTTTAACAAATTAGAGAGTTATAAAAAATCAGGTTCACTTTCATCATTACCACAGAGGACTCTGTGGCAGTACGATTCGATTACTGCTGAGCAATAATCTTCATACCCTCCTCCACTGCTTCCATATTCAGTGGAATGAGTTTATGGTGGCGTTCTGGCAGACTCTTGAAGAGCGCCTTCTTGAGTCCATCGGTGCTGACTACAGGACAAACCTTAAGCAGACCACCTAAGACAATCATATTAAACACCTTTGCATTCTTCATCTCAGCAGCCTTATCCATTGCATTGATGCGATAGACTGTGATGTCCTTACGAGTAGGTGGATTGAAGACTCCATAACCATCATAGATAAGTAAACCGCCTGGCTTAACCTTTGGTTCGAACTTATCCAATGAAGGCTGGTTCAAAACAATCGCTACATCATACTTGCTGAGAATAGGAGAAGAGATACGTTCATCGCTTACAATGACAGTAACGTTGGCTGTACCACCACGCTGCTCTGGACCATAAGCTGGCATCCATGTTATCTCCTTATCTTCCATTAGTCCCGAATAAGCCAGAATCTTACCCATAGAGAGTACGCCCTGACCACCGAAGCCACTAATTATTATCTCTTTTTTCATATTACACCTTAATTTATATGGGAGACGACTTAAAGACCTGTAGTGTCTTTCAAATCTCCCTTTTCATATTCAGGGAACATATTCTCACGCATCCACTCGTTGGCTTTTACAGGAGTAAGTTTCCAACCACTATTACAGGTTGCAACAATCTCTACTAACGAGCTTCCCTTTCCTTGCATACTTGCTTCAAACGCTTTGCGAATAGCACGCTTTGCTTTATTGATTGAAGCAACGGTGTCAACACTCTGACGAGTTACATAGCAGGTTCCTTTCAAGTGACTTGCTAACTCCGTAATGTTCAGATTATAGCCATGCAATTCTGGCTCACGACCGTATGGACAAGTTGCAGTCTTCTGACCCATAAGCGTTGTAGGCGACATCTGACCACCTGTCATACCATAAATGGCATTATTAATAAAGATAATTGTAAAGTTCTCACCACGGTTCAAAGCATGGAGTGTCTCTGCTGTACCAATACAGGCAAGGTCACCATCGCCCTGATAAGTGAATACCAAACGGTCTTCCCAAAGGCGCTTAATACCCGTTGCTACAGCCGGAGCACGACCATGAGGAGCCTCCTGCCAGTCGATATCAAGATAGCGATAAGCAAACACGGCACAGCCAACAGGGCATACACCAATCGCCTTATCACTCATTCCCATATCTTCGATTACTTCTGCAACTAATTTATGAACCACACCATGTGAACAACCCGGACAATAGTGCATTGTCGTATCGTTCATCAAAGTAGGCTTCTTATACACCAGATTCTCAGGTGAAATGATATCATTTGTCATAATATACGTCCTCCCTTCTTACTTTACTAACTTTTCCTTGAGTGCATTGACAATCTCTTCAGGGTCAGGAACGATACCACCTAAGCGGCCAAAGTGCTCTACTGGTAATGCTCCGTTAATAGCTAAACGTACATCCTGTACCATCTGACCAGCATTGATTTCACTTACCAACACACCCTTCTTATCCTTGCAAAGCTCTGCAAGTTGCTTGCTTGGGAAAGGCCACAAAGTGATTGGACGGAATAAACCAACCTTCAATCCTTCCTCACGAGCTAACTCAACAGCCTTCTCGCCGATACGTGCAGCACTACCGAAACTAACGATAATATAATCTGCATCTTCGCACTGCTGGGTCTCAAAGCGTACCTCATTCTCACGAATCTGACGATACTTCTCCTGTAAGTGGAGGTTTCTTTCTTCCATTATCTCTGGCTTCAATTCCAAAGAGGTAATGATATTAGGATTGCGATCAGCTGTACGACCTATAGAAGCCCAAGGACACTCCTTACGGATTTCCTCCTCTGTACGACGTGGTTTCTGTGGAGGAAGGACAACCTTCTCCATCATCTGACCAATCACACCGTCAGAAAGAATCATTGCAGGGTTACGATACTTGAATGCTAACTCGAAAGCCAAGTCAACAAAATCAGCCATCTCCTGTACAGAATTTGGCGCCAATACAATCACATTGTAATCACCATTACCACCTCCACGTGTTGCTTGGAAGTAGTCACTCTGACTTGGCTGGATAGTTCCAAGACCTGGACCACCACGCTGAACGTTAACAAAGACGCCTGGAAGTTCTGCACCAGCCATATAGCTGATACCCTCCTGCATCAAAGCTACACCAGGTGATGAGGAACTTGTCAGCACACGCTTTACCAGCGCCAGCACCACCATAAATCATATTGATAGAAGCCACCTCGCTCTCAGCCTGAAGAACAACCATACCCGTTGTCTCCCATGGCTTCAATGCTGCAAGTGTCTCAATTATCTCACTCTGAGGAGTGATAGGGTAACCGAAATAGCCATCACTACCGCAGCGTATAGCTGCATGAGCGATAGCCTCATTACCCTTCATAAGTTTTACATCTTGTTCTGCCATAATTATTCCTCCACTTTTTTACGATAGACTGTGATACAGCCATCAGGACAAACCGTAGCACAAGCAGCACAACCAATACAATCATCTGGTCGTGCAGACTCTGTATACGGATAGCCGTGGACATTAACCTTTTTCTGAGCCAATGCAATAACATCTTTCGGACATGCAACGATACACAACTGGCATCCTTTGCATCGATCTGTGTTTACCACAATGGCACCTTTCATCTTGCTCATAGTTTTTGTATTTTAAGGATTATACGCATCCTTGTTATAGAAGTTGAGAATATTCTCCACCATCTCTTTTGCGATTACTGCTGGAGAATTAGGGTCCAACTCAATAGCCTCCATATAATTGGCTAAGGCTTCTTGCCAGTCGCCTCTCTGTCGGCATTCATTACCTCGTTGGAAATATTCTTCTGCTGTCATCTACTTATAGTATTCTTTCTTGCCTGCAGCAAGTGTATTTTTCATTAGTGAACAGATAGTCATTGGACCAACACCACCCGGAACAGGCGTAATGAAAGAGCAGAGAGGAGCAACCTCATCAAATTTCACGTCACCACATAGTCTGAAGCCACTCTTACGTGCCTTGTCTTCAACACGTGTCGTACCGACGTCAATAACCACTGCACCTGGCTTTACCATATCAGCTGTTACAAATTCAGGTCTGCCAATAGCTGCGATAATGATATCTGCCTCCTGACACTCTTTCTTCAAATCCTTTGAACGAGAGTGGCACACGGTTACAGTTGAATCACCATACTGTTTTTGCATCATCAACTGTGCCATAGGTTTACCAACAATATTGCTACGACCTAAGATAACACACTTCTTACCAGAAGTCTCAATATGATAATGCTGCAACAAGGTAAGAATACCCAATGGTGTTGCAGATATAAAGCAAGGTAGACCAATAGCCATACGACCCACATTGATAGGATGGAAACCATCCACGTCCTTGCGATAGTCAACAGCCATAATAATCTTCTGCTCATCAATATGCTTTGGCAAAGGAAGCTGAACAATGAGCCATCAACGTCTTCATCCTTATTCAGCTTATCCACACAAGCCAAAAGCTCTTCTTCTGTCACATCAGCCTCAAAACGAATGAGCGTAGACTTGAATCCCACACTGTCTCGCAGGCAATTACCTTATTCTTAACATAGGTTTCACTTCCGCCATCATGTCCCACCAAAACGGCAGCCAGATGAGGTTGTTTACCACCTGCGGCAACAATCGCCTTCACTTCTTCGGCAATCTCCTGCTTTATCGCAGTTGCTGTTGCCTTTCCGTCTATTAACTGATATTCCATAGTAATGATATTATTTGATGAATATGTGTCTTTTTACATCTTCGGCATATTTGGCATTCCCGGCATACCCTTCATCTTGCTCATCATACCAGCCATCTTCGAGCCAGTAACCATCTTCATCATCTTACGAGTCTGGTCGAATCTGCTTAATGAGTCGGTTTGACCTCTTGTATATTGGTACCAGAGCCCTTAGCAATACGCTGACGACGAGAGTTGTTGAGCAGTTCTGGATTCGTGCGTTCCTTCGGTGTCATACTCTGGATAATTGCCTCAATACCCTTGAAAGCATTATCGTCAATATCGACATCACGGATAGCCTTGCCTACTCCAGGAATCATAGAAGCGAGGTCCTTTAAGTTACCCATCTTCTTGATTTGCTGTATCTGATTATAGAAATCGTTGAAATCAAACTGATTCTTCTGAATCTTCTTCTGCAGACGCTTTGCTTCTTCCTCGTCGAACTGCTCTTGTGCACGCTCAACAAGTGAAACAACGTCACCCATACCCAAGATACGGTCTGCCATACGACCTGGATGGAACACATCAATAGCCTCCATCTTCTCGCCCGTACCAATGAATTTAATAGGCTTTGTAACGACTGTACGGATAGACAATGCCGCACCACCACGTGTATCACCATCAAGTTTTGTGAGAACAACACCATTGAAATCCAAACGATCATTGAACTCCTTGGCTGTATTCACTGCGTCCTGACCTGTCATTGAGTCAACAACAAACAGTGTCTCATCAGGATGAACATGATTCTTGAGACTCTCAATCTCGTTCATCATCTCCTCATCAACAGCCAGACGACCAGCGGTATCGATGATGACAACATCGTGCCCCTTTGCCTTTGCCTCAGCAAGTGCGTGATCAGCAATCTCATTCACATTCTTGTTCTCAGGCTCGCTATAGACAGCTACACCTACCTGCTCACCAACAACCTTCAACTGGTCGATAGCTGCAGGACGATAGACGTCACAAGCAACCAACAAAGGATTCTTATGCTCCTTTGTCTTGAGCATGTTTGCCAGTTTACCAGAGAATGTTGTCTTACCAGAACCTTGTAAACCACTCATAAGAATGATAGAAGGACGACCTGATAAATTCAGACCGACAGCCTCACCACCCATCAACTCAGCCAACTCATCATGTACAATCTTAACCATGAGTTGTCCAGGCTTAACGGCTGTGAGTACGTTCATACCTAATGCCTTCTGCTTTACGGTATCAGTAAAGGTTTTTGCAACTTTATAGTTAACATCGGCATCAAGAAGCGCTCTGCGCACGTCCTTCAGGGTTTCTGCTACATTTATCTCTGTTATCTTTCCCTCTCCCTTGAGAATCTTAAAGGAGCGTTCAAGACGATCACTTAAATTTTCAAACATTGCTTTTAAAAGTAAACTTACTATTTTCTTATTCTATCTTACAAAGATAATAAAAAGGAAAATAATACCGCAAGCGAACGACCCCTATTTTAATGTATTTTAAAACACAAACCTTATAATAATGCGCATATAAATAGACTTTGTGCAAAAAAATGTAAAACAAATCATGCTTAACCCCTACTTTTTCACTTAGAGTGAGGAGAGAACGTAAGACATAACAAAAAAGATTGATTTATTAGATTACAATTCAGCCTCCAAAATTTAAACTTAAAAGTAATGGTCAAGATACTCAAAAGACCTTATAAATAAGGTAGAACTATTCCCTCCTCGTGCAAGGAGAGATTAAGCCTTACTCCACTTTGTCCTTATTTTTCATAAACTCAATTTTTATTGATGCTCTTTTCGCTTCTAAAAGACGCCCAATAAGCTTGCAAAAGGTGCCCTTTTGGCGGCTTACTAACGCCCTTTTGAACCCTTACTAAGCACCTTTTCTTGCACAGCTTTATAACTAACTGATATAATAACAGTTACAAGCGCCCTAAAAACAACTATTTATATGCCTTTATTGAAGGATAAAAAGCCTTAAAGATGTAAACATTTTTCTAGACAGGAATAAAGAAGTGCCGACATCACTCTCTGAAAAGAGGAAAACGATGTCTGCACTTCCTATTAATCAAAAATACTGAATTCATAAAAACCTTGTTTATTCTACAAAAATTATGAGCAGCAATAACAATATATTAGGAATAATCATCCAAGCAAAGAAAACAAACAAAAGCGTAGGCGGACTATCATAAATAGATCCCTCGATAATGAGTCATTACACGACTATGTCGTCCTCGCACCTTATATATATAATATACAATGATATACGATAAAAGTATAGGTACACAGATTATAGTTTTTTCTTTCCATCCAGTAAAATGAAGCAGTGTGATATTCAGCAAATTTAAGCAATACCCCAAAAGGAACATAATCCCTAAAGGTATTAGTAACACTCCATCAATACTACGACGCCCTGGGAAAAGCTGATGTAACCGCTCTCCAACAAAGTAAACCAAGTCGAAAAAATAAAACTTTCTCTTACCCATTCTTGCTTTAAAAGTCTATGCAAGACAGTTGATGATTTCCGTAACCGACTTACAGCCGTGACGGTCGAGCCAGTCATTAATGCCATCACGCACCTTTATAGTAACCTGTGGGTCAATGAAGTTCGCAGTTCCTATCTGAATCGCTGTGGCTCCTGCCATAAAGAACTCAATAGCGTCCTCAGCAGTAGAAATACCACCTAAACCGATGACTGGTATCTTCACAGCCTTTGTCACATCATTGACCATTCTGACCGCTACAGGTTTTACAGCTGGACCACTCAAGCCACCCGTACGGATGCTCAACTTCGGACAACGACGCTCAATATCAATCGCCATTCCCATCAACGTGTTAATCAGTGATACAGAGTCAGCCCCCTCATCTTCGCAAGCACGTGCTATGCTGGCTATATCGGTGACATTAGGTGAGAGTTTCACAATCATGGTCTTGTGGTAATGCTGGCGAACAGCCTTCACAATGGAAGCAGCTCCAGAGCAGGTGACACCGAACAACATACCGCCTTCTTTCACGTTAGGACAAGAGATATTCACCTCGATAGCAGGAATCCCTTCCAACGCATCAAGTTTCTCTGCAGTCTCTGCATACGTCTCGGGCGAATTACCACTGACATTGACAATCATATTCGTGTCGATATCTTTTATCTGAGGATAGATATGTTTGATGAAGTAATCTACTCCCTTATTTTGCAAACCTACGCAGTTAAGCATTCCCTGAGGTGTCTCTACCATACGTGGATAGTCATTTCCCTCACGTGGTTCCAGTGTCGTACCCTTGACATAATTCCTCCGATTTCTTCCAATGGTACGAAATCGGCAAACTCCAAACCATAGCCAAAGGTGCCACTGGCTGTCATTACTGGATTCTTGAGCTGTAAGTCACTTATCTTTACACTTAAATCAGCCATACTTTAATCATCTATTTTTACAAAACTATGTGATTGTATGCTTCCTTTTCCTATTTAGTACTATTAATATATAATAGGTGTAATAAAAGGAAACTAAGCTTCAACCACTCTTTTCTGATTTATTCTCCCCACATCAATCTACGTGTATCGAAGACTGGACCCTCTGTACAAACGCAGAGATTTCCCCCTGTCGTTTTCTCTACACAGCACAGACAAGCACCAACACCGCACGCCATCATATTCTCTAACGATGCTTCGCAAGGAATTGATGCCTTATGAGCATAACGTGCCACTGCCATCATCATAGGCTTAGGGCCACATGTAGAAATACGGTCAAAACGCTCTGTGGACAGGATAGAGTGATTTGTGACAAACCCTTTCTCACCTGCAGAACCATCCTCTGTAGTGATACATACCTTTCCATACTTCTCGAAAAGCGATACCTCTGCTAAGTCGGCTGCTGTACGAGCTCCCAACAAAAAGACAGGCGAACCACCAGCCTCCTTTATCTGCTTGCCGAAATAAAGTAACGGAGCAACGCCAACACCACCGCCTACAAGCAATACACGTTCTGACGGACTTGCCAAAGGTGCAAACGTATTACCCAGAGGAAGCACGCAGTTTAACATATCGCCTTCATGTAGACGTGCAAGCGTATGCGTACCTTCTCCTACAGTTGCAACAAGCAGCCACAACTCATTACGCTCTTTATCAACAAAATTAATAGAAATAGGACGGCGAAGAAAGGTAGAAGGTGAGCCGTCCACTCTCACCTCTACAAACTGACCAGGCAGCATCTCTGGAAGCGGTTTCTCATCTGTCAGCTTAATAAGGACATTCCTTGCATTGACACGCTCCACAGAAGATATCTTCAAGTCGAGGACATACTTCTTCATCTTTGCTTTGCTTTTTAAAACTATGCAAATATAGATAAAATTTCCCGATTATAGGCTGATTGAAGAAAAAAACAGAAAGAAATCATATCAAATTACAGCAACATACTTGCAAAGAAATCCTGTGGAGTCTAAATATTCGTAGGAGTTTTATGATTTCTTTATATTGTAAAAACAACCTGTCTCATAGTGTAGCTCTGTGAGAGAATAAAGGCGACCAAAGACATGTAGTACATTGCAACTGGAGAGTATGAAACACAAAAATTTCACAAAATAAGGTTCAAGGAGTAAGAATAGAGGCATAAGACACTATTCAATTGCTTAATCAAGTATAGGTAAATTGTCCGCCTCCAACAAATAATTTTCTCAAATTATACTTTCCTGTCACTACTGTCACCCAAAGAGAGTGTATAACTAATTAATTTATAAGGAGTTTATACTAAATGTTAAAATGACAGCAAACTAAATTAAAAGTAGATTTGTATATAATCGCTTAAAAAAACTTATCTTGTCACTTCAAAACTCTGGATAGACATGATAAAAGACATAAGAACCAATAGTAGCAATAAGAGAAAAAGCATTGTGTTTTTTTAAGTACGTTTGGATGCTATAAGCGCCTAACTGATAACAAAGACAAATAATCAAGCTTGAAACAAAAGGCTTGTAAGAAGGGACTACATAGATTCTTATAAAAACAATGTAGGCTACTTAGAAATTGTTTTAAAGCTTATCTGATAACTTTGCACTCGGAAGTTAACGAATACGTTTACAAACCCGAGTGCTATTCTTTAAATATCAATTTCGCATTCCGAAGACTTACTTTTTGGTACAAATAGCATCTTTATCATAAATATCATAGAGGATCAGATTTGCTGCAAAATCGGTCTTCTTATCAGATAATAAGTGCCTCCACATTTCCTTTTTCTATTTTTCTTAACGATACTTTTCTGTTTATCTGTCAGCTTAACACGCACTCTATAGCCCTTATTTATAATAGGAACACAGGTGTCACATGCGACTAAGAGGATATTATAATGAAGTTTATCATTCTTTATAAATGATAAGTTATTCGATGAATATTGTTATTTAACTGCTGATTATTACAGTTAGTTGTAATAACAAGCATTACGCCAATCAATAGTAAGCCAAATCTTTTCATATCTATTTTTTTATTGTTTTTCGTAGTGCTTTACCTTGTTTGATATCATCTTTTCTGAGTGAGGTATTGGGAGATAATATCTTCCGTAAGTTTATATTTTTTTATTTTTAGCCTTAATTCCGCAGCATAAATTCTTGTGAGAACTCCAAGTGCCTGAGAAACAAAGTTCTCAAAACACTTTGGATATGTCAGAATTAGGCAAAGTCTCTCATGTTTGGTCATCAAAGAAGATACGAATCTCCGTGATACGACGTTGCGGTTTGTCAATATATTTTACCTCTGTGCGAGACGGACTTTTATACATATTATCACTATATGGAGAGCTTATCTGTTCTGTCTCTGGCTGTGAGGATGGAGTAGGATAAGGAAAGTCAAGCACACCCTCAGAGACTCCTGTAGACATCATCTCAGCTTCTCCAGCTGAAGAATTAGGTTCAGTAACCTGATCCTTAAACATAGGTCCTTGTCCGTACAGAAGCCAATCAAGATTAATCTTTGTGAACTTACTCTTGATAGCTTCAACTGTATTTAGAGTCGGTTTTGTTCTTCCAGTAAAAATACTACTGAGAGATGCTGATGAGATTCCTATGAAATCTGAGAAAGTTTGTTGAGTCATATGCTGACTCTCCATAAGCTGTCTGATTCGATCTTTCATATCCAAATTCTATCGTTCGTTAGCAAATAGAGGAGTTTTTAAGCTGATTAGGCACCTCTTTAATAACTTTACAAAGGTAAACATAATATTTTAAATCTCAAAATAATAAACTAAGGATATTTCATTTGTATATTTTACTTTTGATATTTACATTTCACAAATATAAATAGCTAAACGTGTGCACTTCTAATACACATTTACAAAAATGATATATACAAACCTATACAATATCAAAGGAATAAATAAGCAGAAAAACTCTAAATTACTGACTATAAACAACCTTTATTGACGTATACAAACCTAAAATAGCAGAATATGCAATAAAAAGGGGGATAACAAGAGTTTAAGCTGATAAAAAGTATCAATAAATTATAATAAAATGCTGATTAACAACGTATTATCTATTATAACTGCTTAATGTATGAAAAATACATATTGATTTGTAAATACAAATATTCTAATTTTAATTTGCAAATACATTTTTGTATGCGCAATTTTTAACACAAAAAAATTATTCCTATTCCTCAACATGTACAAATATAAAGTATAAAAAAACATCTGCTTTCTATTTTACAAAACCAAAAACTAAAAAGAATGTGAAATATAAATCAGCTATTACGAAAAAAATACCATTTTTTTGCGTGCTTAAAGTATTTACGAACAAGGATAAAGAAGACGAAAAATACGCGAAAAATGAATAGGGTAAAATGAGCTAACTACCCTATTACTCAATAGAAAACATAAAAAAAGCACCCTTTTTAGAGTGCTCCTTTTAGCTTAAAAAAATATGATTTTTGGTAAAAACAGGAGATTTTTATGCTTCAAAAGCATCAAAATTCCTTCTATTTTTTAGTGAAGTATGAAGAAAATTAGCTCTTTCATCAAATCTCCTGCACCAGTATTAGGATTATCTAATCCTTTACTCTTCCCATCGATATCTCGAATCTTAGAAATTATCTCCATCGTTTTGCGAGCAGAATAATTCTTTTGCCCTATTACAAAATCTTTAGCTCCCCATGTATTACGCAAATCTAAAGCAGCAGCAATATCTTGTTCCGTATTTTTTCGAGGAGAATAATGAACTATCATCAAACTTTGGAAATAAGAAAAGAGTAATGGAAGGAAAGAATAAAGAGAACCAGCTTTTGGATTATTGTCAAAATATTTCACAATCTGATTTGCTTTAAAACAATCCTTCTGTACAATCGCATTTCTAAGTTCAAAAGCATTGAAGTCTTTACTGACACCTATCTCCTTCTCCACTACTTCGGGGGTGACACGAAGATTATCTGCAGGAAGAGAGATAAGCACCTTATCCAACTCAGAAGTGAGGCGACTTAAATCCGCACCAATATGATCAGCTATTATCTGACACGCCTTTGGGTCGATACTAACTTTTCTCTCCTTCAAATAACTTTGGATAAAATCTGGTAGCTGATAGTCACGCAACTTCTTACTTTCAAAAACGACACCGACAGCCTGTGCCAATCCTACAGCTTTTTTACGTGCGTCAATTTTCCCGTTTTTATGGCACCATACAAGGATGGTTGATTTTACGGGATTTTTGAGGTACTTCTCCAATGCTTCCAAAGAACGAATATTCTGCGCCTCTTTGACGATTATCACCTGATACTCCGCCATCATAGGATAACGTCGTGCCATATCAGCTACCTGTACAGCTGTAACATCTGATCCAAAACAGATAGTCTGATTAAAATCTCGTTCTTCTGGAGAAAGAACATGCTCTGCTATATAACCAGAAATCTGATCGATATAATAAGACTCTTCCCCCATCAGCATATAGATGGGAGCAAACTTCTTATTCTTCAGATCCTGCATAATACTCTGAAATGTTGGTCCTTGCTTTGCTGGCATTTACTTTTTTATTAACTTTGCATAAAAGATAAACCATATATAGAGACAAGAATACTGAGATTATAAGTCCTATATTGATAGAAAACTATCTTAGGAAACATATCTCCCTATATCTTGCAGTATGGTCTTTCATGCAAAGTTAATAGAAAAGAGATAGAAAACAAAATTTTCATTTGACTTTCACTATACACCTTACACCTTATTATATATAAGATATTTAGATATGATGCAGCTTAACCTCCCTCCTTATCAGATTAGAGTAAGAGAGGTAAACGGACGAAAGCAGATTTTTGATGTACTCCCGCAGGAAGTATATAGCACTCACGCCAGAGGAATGGGTGCGCCAACACTTTATTCATTATCTCATTGAACATAAGAGCTACCCAGTTACCCTACTTGCTAACGAGGTTCCACTACAAGTTGGCGAGAAGAAAGTCCGTGCTGATAGTGTGCTTTACGATAATCAGCTTCGTCCGAGGATGATTATTGAATACAAAGCACCTACCATACCATTAACACAGAAAGTATTTGAACAGATATCTGTTTACAATCTCCTACTCCATGTTGATTATCTGATTGTATCAAATGGCTTAGATACTTATATCTGTAAAATGGATTATGAGAATCAAACATACGCTTTCCTTGAGACAATTCCAGACTATCAAAACATTTAACAATGCAATTGTATAATCCTCATATAGTCTTCTATTAATCTTTACAATCAATAAGCCAACATATTTTGGCACTATCTTTGTTTATAAATCAGTATGAAACTATAAACAGGTGTTATTTCATATAAATAGAAGATGATATGGCAATAGGCAAATGGATTGGTGGCGCATTAGGCTGGATACTTAGCGGAAATATGCTGGGTGGTTTAGTTGGCTATTGTATAGGAACAATGCTTGACGAAGCATTTGCAGGCGATAATAGAGGTGGTGATAGGCAGAACGGATATGGCGAGCAAAGTCATTTTGGAGGCACGCGTCCGTTTGAAGAAGACCGCAACTCCTTTTTATTCTCTATGCTTGTCCTTTCCTCTTACATTATAAAAGCCGATGGAAAGATAATGCACTCTGAGATGGAATATGTACGCCAATTCCTTCGTCATAACTTCGGCGAGCAGGCTGTAAGCCAAGGAGAATCAATTCTGCTAAAGTTATTTGATTTACAGAAGCAACAAGGCCCTTACCAATTTAAAGAAACAATCCGTAAGAGCTGTGTTGAAATACGTTTTCATACAAGTGTCAGTCAACGCCTACAACTACTAAACTATCTTGTCATCATAGCAAAAGCTGATGGCATCGTAAGCCCAGAAGAGGTTGTTGCACTGAAAGAGATTGCCTTATATCTTGGACTTTCTGCGCAAGACATAGAGTCCATGCTCAACTTAGAAAGCGGAGCAAAAGCAAGTAGTAACATTGAAGATGCTTATAAGGTGTTAGGCATATCTCCATCAGCAACTGATGATGAAGTCAAGGCTGCTTACCGAAAGATGGCTTTAAAACATCATCCTGACCGTGTTTCTACGCTTGGAGACGATATCCGAAAGGCTGCTGAGAAGAAATTCCAAGAGATTAACGATGCCAAAGAAAGAATCTATAAGGCAAGAGGACTGTAAGGAAAGTGGACAGGTTTATAATTGACAAGTAATTGCTAATCAATTCACAACAAACATTTTCATTAAGAAACAATCATAAATTGCACTATGGCAACAAGACTTAAAATAAAAACAACAGAAGGCGATATCATTATTCGCCTTTATGACGAGACTCCAAAACATCGTGATAACTTTTTAAAGCTTGCAAAGGAAGGGTATTTCAATGGTACGCTCTTCCACCGAGTAATAAAGGACTTTATGATACAAGGTGGTGATCCAGATAGTAAGAATGCTCCAAAGGGTAAGATGTTAGGCACAGGTGGACCTGATTATACCATTCCTGCTGAGTTTGTTTATCCACAATACTTCCACAAACGTGGTGCCTTGAGTGCAGCCCGCACAGGTGATGAAGTTAACCCTGAGAAAGAAAGCAGTGGTAGTCAGTTTTACATTGTATGGGGAAATACCTTTAAGCCTGCAGAACTGAAGCAAATGGAGCATCAGATGGCAATGCAACAAGAGCAGCAGGTATTCAATCAGCTTACAAGAGAACATCACGAGGAGATAATGAATTTAAGACGTAATCGTGACCGTGTAGGACTGCAAGAGCTACAAGACAAACTAATAGAACAAACAAAAACAACTTGTAAGCAACAAGGTAAGCCTTCCTTTACAGAAGAACAAATAGAGGTTTATACTAATGTTGGTGGTACTCCTTTCCTCGATAATCAGTACACCGTCTTCGGTGAGGTGGAGGAAGGTCTTGATATCGTTGAACGTATACAAAACTGCAATACAGACCGCAATGACCGTCCAACAAAAGATGTTAAGATTGAAACTGTAGCCTTATTGTAAGCCTACATAATGAAACATAAAATGACATAATATCCTTGTATAGTTATTCCAGCAAGAAATAACTATACAAGGATATCTTACTAAAGTTTCCCACCCAAATAAATAGATAGAAAAATAACAGTTTGTCGAATTTTCTTTGTAAATTAGTAATCGCTAAAGAACTGATTTTAAAGACAAGACAACAAAACTGTTATGGAAGCAAAAATAGAGAAAATAAGTGAGTTATCCAAACTTTTGAGTGTTAAAACCCGAATGAGTGATGATTTATTTCATCTTTTTGGCAAGTTTGGCATCGGTCACCTATTATCTCGCCTTTCATTGGAGAAACAGGACGGAGTTTCGGCTTCGGAGTTGCTCCTCTCTCTTTGCCTCTTCCGCATTGTGGGCGAGAGCATCCATAGTATATGCAAACATAAGATATATGAGCTTTCAAATCATGGTAAGAACTGTTTCTATCGCATGATGATTCGCCCACAGATGGATTGGAGACGATTGATGAACCACTTTGCACTGCGTTATATGTGCCTATTGCGTAAGTATGGCGAAGTTCCTCAATCAGATACCACTACATGTTTCATTATAGATGACACCGTACTTGAGAAGAGTGGTGTGAGGATGGAGGGTATCAGTCGTGTTTTCGACCATATGAAAGGCAGATGCGTATTGGGCTACAAGCTGTTACTTTGTGCCTTCTTTGACGGCAAGACAACTATACCCTTTGATTTTTCACTACATCAAGAAAAGGGGAAGCAAGGCAACTACGGGCTGACAAGACAGCAACTCAAAAAGGCATATCACACCAAGAGGAACACCGGCAATCCTGATTATAAGCGCTTTCAAGAGTGTAAGATGTCTAAGCTGGAAGTTGCCATGGATATGCTTCGCCGTGGATGGAAGATGGGGTTACATGCGAAGTATGTGATTACCGATAGTTGGTTCACCTGCGAGCAACTTATGACATGTGTTAGAAGCATAGGTAAAGGGGCAATGCACTTTGTTGGACTTGCAAAAAAATGGGAAAAGACAAAATACACTATATCGGGCAAAAAGAAAAAAATGCTGCAGAACTCATTGCCACCTATGAACGTGAACGAGGAAAGAAGCGTCGTAAATACAAATGTCGATATATTCAGCTCAACGGCAACTTAGGAGATATACCTATCAGAATCTTCCTCATCAAGTATGGTAGAAACTCCGCATGGAACGTTCTGCTCACCACGGATACAACGATGTCTTTCGTAAAAGCCTTTGAAGTGTATCAGATTAGATGGAACATAGAGGTGATGAACAAGGAGACTAAGCAATATCTCGGATTAGGAGGTTATCAAGGTTGTGACTTTAATGGTCAGATAACCGACGCAACGCTGTGTTACCTTACATATACCGTCATGGCTTTGGAAAAGAGATTCACAGAATATCAAACCATGGGCGAACTCTTTTCGGATATGGAGGGTGATCTCATGGCACTCACGTTATGGAAGCGAGTTCTTACCTGCATCGAACGCATTCTTCGCATTTTAGGAGAAATACTTGGAATGACGCCCCAATACCTTATGGCTACAATCAGCGGAAACGACAAAGAGATGAGCAAAATCCTTGTAATGGCTGAAGCGTTGGAAAAATGGGACGAAGTATGTGGATAGTCTGCATAACTTCTGTTAGGCATGTGTTAACAGTCAATGGATATGGGGGAAGACAGACAAAGGAAAATGAGAAAAGTTAGTGTTTTAAGGGGTGGGAAACTTTAGTATCTTATTTAACCCAGCAGGTTTAATCTTTCTTAGCGAAGATAGTATGACAACTGCTCTAAATTCTTCTGCTTAGTTGCGTCCGTTATCAAAAAGATATCTATAAGCCACCAGATACCACAACCACCAGCTGTCAGCAACTTACCAATACCTAAACCAACATCTCCAATATAGAAGCGATCAATACCAAGTGATCCTATAAATATTGACAAAAGAATTGATAGCAAAGGATCTTTCATCTGAGACTGGAGAGCCAATATCTCTGACTCACTAATATCAGTATTCTCTAATCTTGTACGAACACTCGGAATACTTCCTGCAGGGATTTTTGATGAAAGCATCATCAACATATGATTCACCTTTTCTGATTCCATAATGATTATATTAGGTTTAATAATTTACATAACTTTACATGTTCCCCAAACCCATATCCACTATATCTTAAGGATATTTCTCACAATAAACCAAATGAAAAAGAGGATTATATACAACCATATAAGCCGCTTATCTTCTATTACCTTTGTGAGCCTATCCTTAGCCTTCCCTTTAGGAAGTAAGGCGCGTACTCCAAATGATAAGATGTATGGTCCAGAAAACAGAAGAAAATAATTATAGTGAATTGCTTCTAAAAACCGCCCTTGCAATAAAGCATGCAACGCACGTTGAATGCCACAACCAGGACATTGTAACCCTGTTGCGACCTTAAGGAGACATTTAGGTGCCCATAAAGTCGTAACAGGGTTATAGAAATAATACAGAATTAATAGGGAGGCTCCCAAACAGAGCCAACCTATACACTTTATAGTACGTTTCAAGGATTTAGTGAGATCCAGCCATTGTGCTCAATGCAGCCAAACCACCGAAGCAAACAAAATAAAGGATAGAACCAATTAGACCCACAACAATACCAATAATACTCCACTTTTTAGCGTCATTAGCAGCTAAAACAGCTTCATCGTATTGCTTCATCATATAAAGCTCATTCACCTTCATAGCGCGAATGATTGCATAAATACCTGCTGGCAAGCAGCAACATACAGTTGTAAAAATCGCAAGAGCCAAATTGTTATTTGGCTTAGGAGTATTCATTTCTTCCATAACTTTTTTTGAGCCGACTCCCCATGGCATTCTTTTTTTTGTTTTATTATTTGAACCACGTTGCTACTATGGTGGGGAAGTCTTAAGTGACACCTCTTCACAAACAGGTTATTGTTTTCAGCTATTACTTAACCGAGGACAAATTTAAGTAATTTAGATTAAATATACAAGCTAAAGAAAAACTTTTCTTTCTATCATAAACAAAAAAATTACATTTTAAACAAATATAACATTTACAAATAAACCAAGAAAAGCGAGTAAACCTATATTAGTTCATCTATCCACAAATACATCAGGGATTCTTTAACATGTTAAAACAATCACAAAACTTTATACATTCTTCCCTAAGTTCATAAACAAAGTCAAATAAACCGAGAAACTTCCATAAACAATAATCGGATTAAAGTCAATTGACTCTAACCCGATTCTTTTTTATATTCTCTCAATTATTCTTCTTTACTACATGCGAATCGCGCAAAAAAATAAGTCTGTTTCTGATTTATGCCAAACAGTTTACACGACCTATATTGTATTCACGGATGACATTTGTCATATAATGAAACATCTTACGCATAACACTCATATTCTTTACTTTCTCTTTCATAACGTTTCCTTTCCTCTATTGAGTTATACAATCTTTTACCTATGTCCCTATTGAGACTGAAGCCCTTTCAGTGGCTACCTCTTTGTTATCCTATTGAGGTGCCGTTTGTGTTGTTTTGTGCTTGCAAAGTTAGTACACTTTCCAAAATCTCACAAAGGAAACTTACACTTTCACTTTGTTTTTCTATTAAATTTTGACCTGCGTCAATAAGATTGACACGCGTCAATCCCGCTATTTGACATATATCAACCCATGCGTGCCTTTATATCAACATCCTCTAAACGAATATATTATAATAAAAAAGAAGACGGAAAGACAAGTATCACATTTTCTTTTCTTATCTTTTGCACTATGAACACAAACGAAAAATCATAGCTTTCGATTACCTGCAGAGTGGGAACCACAAAGCGGAGTTATACTGATATGGCCGCATGAAGATACCGATTGGCGTCCTTATCTTGAGGAGATTACTGAAGTTTATCTCCAGATGGCAGATGCTATTACCCGATACGAGGCATTGCTTATCACAGCACGTGATACAGAAATGGTAAGTTCCTTACTGAAAGGAAGGCTGACAGAGGAACAGATGAAACGTGTAACGCTCTTTACTTGTGACAATAATGACACTTGGGCACGAGACGTTGCACCGATTTCGCTCATAGCAAACAAAGCATCGAAAGATAGTTCCCAGCCCCTTCGCCAACTTGACTTCTGTTTCAATGGATGGGGTGAGAAGTTTGCAGCAGAAAAGGATAATAGAATCAACCGTCAGCTTCACGAGGCAGGACTCCTCCAAGGAGTATTGGAAAGCCACAAGGATTTTGTATTGGAAGGTGGTTCGATAGAGAGCGATGGAAGCCATACACTCTTTACAACAACGAGTTGTCTGATGGCACCACATCGTAATCAACCTCTCACACAAGAGGATATAGACAAGCAATTACGCCTTTCTTCCCAAATGTAGAGAGAGTTATATGGTTAGATTATGGTCAGTTAGCAGGCGATGATACAGACGGACATATTGATACCATCGTACGTATTGCACCAAATAACACCTTATTATATATAGGGTGTGACGATAAGGAAGATGAGCATTATGAGGATTTCCGACTCTTAGAGGAACAGCTAAAACAACTCCGCACACAGAAAGGTGAGCCTTATCGCCTACTTCGCCTCCCTATGCCTGATGCTATCTATGATGATGACGAGCGTTTGCCTGCAACACATGCAAACTTCCTTATCATCAATGGAGCTGTACTTGTTCCAACCTACAACCAACCCGAAAAGGACAAAGAAGCTTTGGACACAATTCAAGAAGCTTTCCCTGATCGTGAAATCATAGGTATTGACAGCCGTACTATTATCAGACAGCATGGTTCTATACACTGTCTGACAATGCAGCTACCAGCAAACGGATAAAACCACTCTTCGTTTGAGTTGGTAACAAATGGAATAGTAATAAAAGAACACAGAACAATAAACATAAACAGGGCTAACACCTTTATTATGAGAGAACTTAAGATAGGCTTCCTGCAACAACATAATGTTGAGGACATCAAAAACAATATAGAGCGTTTGGCTGAGGGAATTACAAACTTAGCACAACGTGGTGCGGAACTTGTTATCCTCCAAGAACTGCACAATTCACTTTACTTCTGTCAGACGGAGGACGTAAACAAGTTTGACTTGGCTGAGACTATACCGGGTCCCTCTACTGGCTTTTATGGTGAGTTGGCACGCGAACTGGGTATTGTCATTGTGACATCACTCTTTGAGAAGCGTGCACCAGGACTTTATCATAACACAGCCGTAGTGATAGAGAAGGATGGTAGTATTGCTGGTAAATATCGCAAGATGCATATTCCAGATGATCCAGCTTACTATGAGAAGTTCTACTTCACACACCAGGCGACCTCGGATTCCACCCAATTGATACAAGCGTAGGACGCCTTGGTGTACTTGTATGCTGGGACCAGTGGTATCCCGAAGCAGCCCGTCTAATGGCATTGCAAGGTGCAGATATGCTTATCTATCCAACAGCTATTGGCTACGAAAGTAGTGATACGGACGAGGAAAAGCAACGTCAGCGTGAAGCTTGGACAACAGTCATGCGAGGTCATGCCGTTGCCAACGGTTTACCAGTAATCGCTGTAAACCGTGTCGGTCATGAATCTGACCCAAGCGAGCAAACTCAAGGTATTCAGTTCTGGGGAAGTAGCTTTGTTGCTGGTCCACAGGGAGAGCTACTCTATCGTGCTTGTGACAACGACGAGGAAAGCGTTATCCTCAACATCAATCTTGACCATAGCGAGAATGTACGTCGTTGGTGGCCTTTCCTGCGTGACAGAAGAATCGATGGGTATGGGGAGATAACTAAAAGGTTTATAGATTAAAACCTTCGCCTAACCCCTCCGAAGGAGGGGAAAAGCCCCCACCACTCTCCTGAATCAACGGTCACTCACTGAAGGGAAGTAATGAGAGAGGGAGTCTTAACGGAATAAAAGATTCTCTCTTTATTAATGATTACAGCTTGATAGGACTTAAATAAGGTTCATCCGACATTTCGAGTGATGAACCATAAGCTCTTATATTCATATAGTTACGAAGTAATAGCCTCCACTAAAAGCCTATAAAAAGCCATTTTATAAAAACAAAAAATCATAATTCAAGCTTTTCTAAAGTCGGCGTTGCCGAACTGCTGTGCGACATCGTTAAATCCTTTTATATAAAGCTGTTATTAATGGAGGTTTGTTATCTTCTACGACAACGTTGATTATATCTATCACTCCAAATTCCTGATGAACCCATATAATGACTCTAAAGGATTTGCAACAATTGGAGTTGGACACTTACTTCATAAAGCAAAGTAACAGATGCTGATAGAAGGGCATGGACAAGATTTACGAAAAACGATGCAAAAAAACTTTTAATGAAAGATTTAAAAGAAACATTTGAGCCTAAAATTCGCGCTTTAGTAAAAGTACCTCTATCACAAAATGAATATGATGCCATTTGCTCATTTGCATTTAATATCGGAGTTGGAAGAGGATTTCCTTCTTCCGAATTTTTTTGAAAGAACTAAATAAAGGGCACTATGATGGGACACTGATGCTCCATTGGAGACGTCCGAGCGAAATAATAGGGAGAAGGAAAAAAGAAGTTGAATTGTTTAATCATGGAGTATACTAGAAATGAGAATGAAAATGTTAATTTTAATTGGCTTCATCACCGTAAGTTGTACATCAGCACCTAACAAGAAGTGTATTGTACAAAAAAATCAAGTAAGAGTCATAAAAACAGAGAAATCTACAGCATTCAAGTATTTACAAGGTATTTGGATAATACCACATGCAGCTGATATACGAATTGTTTTTAAAAATGACTCTACTTTTGAGTTTCATGATTATAACTCAATCAAAGATTCTATAGAGATTTTAAAAGGTATATATGTATTAAATAATGATCAACTTACACTTAGATATACTGATAGACCTCAACAGAAGTTTATCTATCACTTTGGCAGATATGAGGACGAGCGTTATATTAGAAAAGGAAAGTACTATTTTGTAAAACAATAAGTCACGACTTGAGAGTGATTTAATCCCCCCTTTCGGGGCAGGGGTATTTGTGGTACAAGTGGTAATTTGTGGTACAAAGACACACCTTGCCAGTATAAAGAAAGAGAAAGTTTGTTATGTTCCATAAAGTAACCTTTCTGGGGTGCTTTTGATAGACGAGAGTTCAAAGTTCAAAAAGTAAGTCAAGAGATAAGTTTGGGCCTTCAGTATTTTGGAGTGATAGTGTTTAATATCTGATTATCAATAACTTTTATAATTTAAACACTTTTATATCCCCTTTGTTTAGTGATATTAAAGAATACAAAGTACTAATTTAAAGGTTACGAAAGTTGTTGTTGTATCACATGGGTTATACACGCTACAAAACGCTTATAATGAATTATTTACAAATCTTCTTTACTAACAAGTGGCATAAAGGAAATTATCGCATCACTCCAAATTTCGGAAGAGCCTTAAATAACATCTCCTTCCACACGGAATATGATAATAAGTAGAACCTATCTAACAAGATAGTACGACTTAATATGCCATCCGCACCATTGGTGTTTACCATGAGCACCACACGTGCTGAGCACCAACACATAGGCTGGATATGGATTGAGCGTTGCATTGTAATACCCAAAGAGCCATACCAAACTCATTCTTAGAGTTTGATATGGCTCTTTTTCCTTTATCAACATGATTAGCCGCTTACGCCCATTGTTGGTTTGACCATCTTTTCCTACAAAACAGATAATCCGCCCATTACTTCCCTTCGTTCTGTGACCACAGATTCAAGAGAGGGGTCGAGGGGGGGGTGAGGCTTTAGATCAACGGCATTCCTGCCTTTTCGCACTCTCTTCTCATTTCTTCTGGCCAGATACTTGCTTGTATCTCACCAATATGCGCCTTGTGCAACATTATCATACAAAGACGGCTCTGTCCGATACCGCCACCAATACATAACGGCAGCTTGTCTGAGAGTAACTGCTGATGAAAGAAGAGTTGCTGACGTTCTTCTTGCTTCTCTATCGTCAACTGACGGAGTAAGGCAGTCTTATCCACACGAACACCCATAGACGAAAGTTCTATACTACGACCTAAGATAGGATACCAAATGAGGATATCACCATTCAACCCCGTCTTTCCGTCTTCTGCAACAGTTGACCAGTCATCGTAATCGGCAGCACGGCCATCGTGCTTCTCACCATTACTTAATCTACAACCAATACCCTCAATAAACACCGCACCATACTTCTTACAAACCTCATCTTCACGCTCCTTGGCTGTCAGCGTAGGATACATATCCAACAAATCTTGTGCATGAATAAAATGAATCGTCTGTGGAAGGAAGGGTTCCAACTGAGGATAGGTCTCACAAGTAAGGAACTCTGTACGAAGGATAGCAGCATAAATACGACGAACGACATTCTCTAAAAAGCTACGTGTCCTATCGCTTTCGGTGATAACCGCTTCCCAATCCCACTGGTCAACATAAAGTGAATGAAGGTTGTCTAATTCTTCATCGGCTCGAATAGCATTCATATCTGTATAGATACCATAGCCCGGTTGAATGTCATAATCAGCCAATGTCAGTCGTTTCCACTTTGCCAGAGAGTGTACTACCTCAGCCTCAGCTTCTCCCAAGTCCTTAATCGGAAAGGAAACAGGACGTTCAACACCATTCAAGTCATCATTGATACCTAATCCTTTCAACACGAACAACGGTGCTGTAACACGACTTAGTCGTAATTCGGTAGCTAAGTTCTGCTGAAAAAACTCCTTTATAAGTTTGATGCCCTGCTCGGTTTGACGTTTGCCAAGTACTGCTTTATATCCTTCTGGCTTTATCAGTTGACTCATTATGGTTCCTTTCTTTTTATGGTTTATCAGTTATTTCAATTGCACACAAAGGTATATATTTATTATCAAACCGAGAAAGAAACACCACCTTAATCTTACAAAATAACATATTTCATCTACTAATTGCAACTTTATGATAGTTCACATCTGATATTCCCACTTGTTATAAAGGATATTACTAAGTTTTGAAAACATCACTTCTATATCATAAACTTTAACAAGAATGTTTACCGTTCATTTGGAATTATGCAAACTTTACTGTATCTTTGCACAATCATTAGGCTCCGTAGCTTAGCTGAATAGAGCGTCAGATTCCGGTTCTGAAGGTCTTGGGTTTGAATCCCAACGGAGTCACTAAGAGTGACGAATTTCTGATGACATTTAGCTGAATGAGGTCAGAAAAATGTTCTGAAGGTCTTGGGGGTGAATCCCAACGGAGTCACAAAAAGTGACGAATTTCTGATGACATTTAGCTGAATGAGGTCAGAAAAATGTTCTAAAGGTCTTGGGTTTGAATCCCAACGGAGTCACAAAAAGTGACGACTTTCTGATGACATTTAGCTGAATGAGGTCAGAAAAATGTTCTGAAGGTCTTGGGGGTGAATCCCAACGGAGTCACTAAAAGAAGAAACAGAACTCCCGATGGAGTCATAGATTGTAACAAAGGATGTATGGTTGTTTACTGTTCATCCTTTTTTTGTTCAACCGCGTTAGCTCAGAAATCGAATAATTCATCTTAAAAGAATAGAGTATGCAAAAGAAAATCAAAATTGGACTACTACCACGTGTTATCATTGCCATACTACTTGGCCTATTCCTTGGCTATTATCTCCCAGACCCAGCAGTAAGGGTTTTTCTGACATTCAATAGTATTTTCAGTCAGTTCCTTGGCTTTATGATACCACTGATTATCATTGGATTGGTAACGCCTGCTATTGCAGGAATCGGAAAAGGAGCAGGTAAGTTATTGCTTGCAACAGTAGCGATAGCCTATGTAGACACAATTGTAGCAGGCGGCTTGTCCTACGGAACAGGGACATGGTTATTCCCCTCTATGATTGCTTCTACAGGAGGAGTAATACCACATATTGACAAGGCAACAGAACTTACACCTTACTTTACTATCAATATTCCTGCAATGGTTGACGTGATGAGTAGTTTAGTTTTCTCATTCATTGCTGGATTGGGTATTGCATACGGTGGTTTGCGCACAATGGAGACCCTCTTTAATGAGTTTAAGACCATTATTGAGAAAGTGATAGAGAAGGCTATTATCCCTCTCCTACCCCTTTATATCTTTGGAGTCTTCCTCAGTATGACCCATAACGGACAGGCGCGACAGGTGCTCTTGGTGTTCTCACAGATTATCATTGTTATCCTCGTCCTTCATGTTCTCATCCTTATCTATGAGTTCTGTATTGCAGGTGCTATCGTTAAGCATAATCCTTTCAGACTACTGTGGAACATGTTGCCAGCTTACCTAACTGCATTAGGTACAAGTTCGTCTGCAGCAACAATTCCTGTAACACTGAAGCAAACAGTGAAGAATGGCGTCAGCGAAGAGGTAGCAGGATTTGTCGTACCACTTTGTGCAACAATTCACCTCAGTGGTAGTGCAATGAAGATCACAGCTTGTGCTTTGACAATCTGTATGTTAACAGACCTACCACACGACCCAGGACTATTCATTTACTTTATCCTCATGCTTGCCATTATTATGGTAGCAGCTCCTGGTGTACCTGGTGGAGCAATTATGGCAGCCTTAGCACCTTTATCAAGTATCTTGGGCTTTAACGAAGAGGCACAAGCATTAATGATTGCCTTGTACATAGCTATGGACAGCTTCGGTACAGCTTGCAACGTAACAGGCGATGGAGCTATAGCCCTTGCAGTCAATAAATTCTTTGGAAAGAAAAAAGAAACAACTGTTCTTTCTTAAGGAATGCAATAGCTTGTGAGGTTTAGGATATGAAACTATATAAAACAAGAGTTGCTGTCACTTCCGTCAGTCGCGACAAAGATATAACTAATTAGTTTACAATAAGTTCACGCCAAATGTTAAAATGACAGCAAAGGGAATAAAAACTAAACTCATGGAATGTATAGTAATATCCTATTCAGCATAATAAGAAATCCTAAAAAGAAACAGCAGATGTTCTATCATTAGGCATTCTCAAAATTAAATAGTATCTTTGCAAATGACAGACTGCAATTAGCAGTACTGACACAGCAAAAAGATATACAACTAAATATCCGTAACATCATGGAAATAGTAGAAAGATTTATTAACTACACCAAGTTTGACACACAGTCGGCTGAAGATTCAGAGACAGTGCCAAGTACACCGAAGCAACTCATCTTTGCGAAATATCTCAAGGAGGAACTTGAGCGTGAAGGATTGAAAGATGTAGAAATGGACGAGATGGGCTATATCTACGCCACTCTCCCTGCCAATACAAAGAAGAAGATTCCTACAATCGGTTTCATTTCTCACTACGACACAGCACTTGATGCAAGTGGTGCTAATGTGAACGCCCGTATCGTAGAGAACTACGATGGCGGTGATATACAACTGAATCCTAATATGGTCAGCTCTCCACGAATGTTCCCAGAACTTTTAGAACATAAGGGAGAAGATCTCATCGTAACAGACGGTACGACCTTATTGGGTGCCGATGATAAAGCAGGTATTGCAGAGATTGTACAAGCGATGTGCTTCCTCCGCGACCATGATGAGATTGAGCATGGTGACATCCGTATTGCTTTCAACCCAGACGAAGAGATTGGTATGGGTGCACATCACTTTGATGTAGAGAAGTTTGGTTGCGAATGGGGCTATACCATTGATGGTGGCGACCTTGGTGAGCTTGAATATGAGAACTTCAATGCTGCTGGTGCTAAAGTGTTTATCCATGGCGTAAGCGTTCATACAGGTTATGCTAAGGGAAAGATGGTAAACGCCAGTCGTTTAGCATGCGAGTTCAATAACATGATTCCAGAGACAGAGATTCCAGAAGAGACTGAAGGTTATCAAGGTTTCTATCACCTCATCGGTATTGAGAGTCGCTGTGAAGAAGCTAAACTCAGCTATATCATCCGTGACCACGACCGTGAGCATTTCGAAGACCGCAAGCGTTTCATGGAGAACTGCGTGAAGAAGATGAATGAGAAGTATGGTGAAGGAACTGTTGAACTGAAGATGAACGACCAGTACTATAACATGAAGGAGAAGATTGATCCTAACATGCATGTTATAGAGTTAGTTCTTCAGGCTATGCAGCAGGCAAATGTAGCTCCAAAGGTACAGCCTATCCGTGGTGGTACGGACGGTGCACAGCTTTCATTCAAGGGCCTTCCTTGTCCAAACATCTTTGCAGGTGGCGTAAACTTCCATGGTCCATACGAATTTGTTTCAGTTCAGGTAATGGAGAAAGCTATGCAGGTTATCATTAACATCTGCCGACTAACGGCTGAGTTTAATGATTAACTACAGAAAACCAATTAGTTAAAGATATCGTACCGGAGTTAAACCAACACTTTTATGAACTATATATTTATGTTGGTTTAACTCCTTTTCTTTTAACTATGAGATTTTCAACTATAACCCATCTCTCCCACAAACAACACATACAAGATTACTCATAATAAGGTATTGGTTTAACATCCAACTACCCCACTAACTCCTCTAACTCCATAAAATATTTATGTCAGAACTACCCGAATTGGTCCAAGACCTTGCCCTTATTCTCGTTGTAGCAGGATTTGTAACACTTCTATTCAAGAAACTTAAGCAACCATTGGTATTAGGATATATTGTGGCAGGTTTCCTCGTATCACCTCACATGTCTTATACCATGAGTGTTGTCGACCAAGGCGACATACAAACATGGGCGGATATTGGTGTCATCTTCTTATTGTTCTCATTGGGATTAGACTTCTCCATTAAGAAGATTCTCAAGATGGGAGCCTCCCCCATCATCGCAGCCTGTACTATCATCTTCAGTATGATGGTCTTAGGTATCATTGTAGGACACAGCTTCGGATGGAAAGAGATGGACTGTATCTTCCTCGGAGGTATGGTCGCAATGAGTTCCACAACCATTATATACAAAGCCTTCTCAGATATGGGACTCACACAGCAAGGATTCGCTTCTACCGTGATGAGCGTACTTATCTTAGAGGATATCCTTGCCATTGTGATGATGGTAATGCTCAGTACCGTTGCCAGTGGTAACAGCCCTGATGGCGTACAACTTCTTGGAAGCATCATGAAGATTGGATTCTTCCTCGTTTTATGGTTTGTTGTCGGTCTTTTTGCCATTCCACTCTTCCTTCGTTCTGTCCGTAAAATCCTTAACAGTGAGACCCTGCTTATTGTGTCATTAGGCTTCTGTTGTCTTATGGCTGTTATATCAACACAGGTAGGTTTCAGTGCAGCCTTTGGTGCTTTCGTCATGGGAAGTATCTTAGCAGAGACAGTTGAGGCTGATAAAATTATCCGACTCGTAGATCCTGTAAAGAATCTCTTTGGAGCCATCTTCTTCGTCTCTGTTGGTATGTTGGTAAAGCCTGATGTTATTGTACAATATGCTATACCAATCCTCTTACTTGTTATAACAATCCTCGTCGGACAGGCGCTGTTTGGAACCTTAGGCTATCTTCTCGGTGGACAGACCCTCAAGAATGCTATGCGCTGTGGATTCTCAATGGCACAAGTTGGCGAGTTTGCCTTTATTATTGCAACATTAGGAAGTCCTTAGGTGTTATCAGCGAATTCCTTTATCCTGTTGTCGTAGCCGTATCAGTTATCACAACCTTTCTCACTCCGTATATGATTCGTGCGGCAGAACCATGCTATAATGTCCTCGTTAAGCATCTTCCAAAAAGATGGGTGCGTCGTCTTACCCATATCCAAACAAACAATGCTGGAGAGAGTGCGTCGACTAATAATCTATGGAAGGTCCTAATGAAGAAGATGATTTTCAACACCCTTATTTATGGTATCCTCTCTGCAGCTGTCATCGCAATCATGTTCTCTGCTGCCCTACCTATCTGTAGAAACTTATCTATAAAATGGACGGGCAGTCACTGGATTGGAAATGCTGTGTGTGGATTCCTTACAATCCTCTTCATCGCACCATTCCTACGTTCTATTGTAATGAAGCAGAATCATTCAGAAGCGTTTAAGGCACTTTGGACAGACCGTCGTATAAATCGTCTACCCCTCACTGCAACCATCCTTGCACGTGTACTTATTGCACTCAGTTTCATCTTCTACATATGTAACTATCTCACACGCTTTAAGAATGCATTGATGATTGCTGTTGCGGTGGGCTTATTGATATTGATGCTACTATCTCGTTGGCTCAAGAAACGAAGTATTACTTTGGAACGTCTCTTTATCCAGAACCTTCAAAGCCGTGACATCGAAGCACAAAAACAAGGAAAGAAGAAACCACTATTTGCCAATCACCTGATTGATCGTGATATTCATATCGCCAACCTTGAACTGCCTGACGACTCGCTATGGGCTGGTAAGACTTTGTATAGTTTGAAGCTCCGAAATCGCTTTGGTGTGCATATCAGTAGTATTCTTCGTGGCTCCAAGCATATCAATATTCCGAATGGCGGCACGATTCTCTTCCCTGGCGACAAGCTGCAAGCCATTGGTAATGATGAGCAGCTAACAAAACTTTCGAAGCAATGAAGGCTGAACTACAGCCAACGATTACGGACATAGAGAAACATGAAATGAAACTCCGCAGTTTCACTATCTCTAAAACAAGTCCTTTCATAGGAAAGACCCTTAAAGACAGCGGTATTCGTGATGAATACAACTGTATGGTTGTGGGTGTTGATGAAGGACAAAAGAACCTCACACTCATCACTCCTTCCCGCAGCCTGCAGGCAGGCGACGTTCTATGGGTAGTAGGTGAAGAAAAAGACTTAGAACGTATCCTTGCATTAGGATAAAGCTCTTCAGGCTTATTAGCCCTCATTACTGGATTAAGTAATTGGACTAATAAGCCTGAATTGTATATAAACACTTCTCTCCACATCTTATCATTAATCATCAATCATTGACTCAGAGAGAGAGGGATATTGCCTGCTTTATCATATATTTTCACGTCTTTATTTTCAAAAGAGTACAAATTGCATTTTAATTAACGCCCAATTGACTTGTAATAAATGCCCTTTTGCACGGTTACTAACGCCCTTTTGAAAGTCAATTAAGCATCTTTTTATATGAATCCTCATAAACCACTGATTTCCTTATGGTTACAAAATTAAGACTTTAGTTCCTTTCTACAACTCTTAAAGACAGAATAGCATTAATTTTTGTAAGGTTTTTTCGACACAACAAATTAAATAAAAGGGTGTTTTTTATCTCTCTCTTTACAGCATCCTTCTCGCATTAAAGTGATACAAAAACCTCCTTTAAACTTTCTGCTGTTATAGTATCAGTAGTTGAAATACGATAAGGAATTAATGAATACTTTGTAAGAATTTGGTCTTTTAGTCTATCTCTTGATTGCTGTACTACTTTGTCCTTATGATAAAGCCACCCATCCACCTCTATCGCCATTAGAGGTTGCTTTGTCAGAGAATTATAAATGAGAAAATCTATATGCGTTAGCGAGTTTTTAGCAAAATCATTTTCCTGATTACTTAACAGTGACCAATCAGATATTATTTTAGCCAGAGGATAATGACACACTACAGCGAGATTCTTCCAGCTTAATTCTTCAAGAACCTTAACTATTAGATTATACACAAGATTTTCAGACATATAATCTGAAACCATAATGTGTTCAGATTGATATGCTAACCGTTCCGTAGTGTATTGCTGATATAATAAATCGAATACTGAGTGAATTTTACTATTTTTCACTGCAAAATTATTATACTTGACATAGGATATTAACTGCGCTAAATTCGTGTCTTGTGCCATTTCATTACCAGAAGTTACAATATAAAGTTGGCTTTTAGCACGTGAAATAGCAACATTAAGAAGGTTCTTATCATCAGAAAACGATGTAGGCAAATTATCAACCATACTCATAATAATTGTATCGCACTCACGCCCTTGATATTTATGTACAGTACTTGCTATATCTTTACCTAACACACGATTTATTGCTTCCGCCTGTGTTCTATAGGGAGTTATGATTCCTACAGAACCCTTTCCTGCACATAGCGGCATAACCTCCTGTACAATAACATCTATTTCACGTTGATTGAAATGTTCACGCGCATGGTTTCCTTTTACAGTCTGAATTACTTGTAACACATCCTCTTCGCCTTTGTCAATCGTCATAGGAAGAAGTTCTCCACCATAAAAGCGTTGATTACAAAACTGAATTATCTTCGGATGACAACGGTAATGTTCACGTAGAAGCTTAGTCGGTGCATCCTTTAATATTTCTGTACACGACCGTAAAAAGCTATGTGTTACAGCATTATATCGGTCATCAACATTATATGTAGTCCGGATTGCATTAAGCGCCTTTTCTTCTTCAGAACTTACAACATTAGGTAATTGCATATCATCTCCTACAATCACAACATTCGCAGCACACGACAATGCCAAAGCTCCAGTTTTGATGTCTACTTGCGAAGCTTCGTCCATAATCATATAATCAAAGACAAAATCCTTACTAATACAGCTTTTAGCAGAATAAGTCGTACTAAGAACAATAGGATACTCCTTTAAAAAAGTTTCTGTACGGGGCTTTATATCTTGCCTTGTAAACAGTGTCCTTCTACCAGACCCATACTGTTTTGCTATTGCCTGCTTCAATACCTGAAGCGAAGACTTACGGAGTTCTTCTGCACTTTCCTTAACGTCTACAGACAGCAACTGTTGTTCAATGCTATCCACCTCCTGCTCTATCTCAAACTTTCTGGTTAAATAATAAGCACTTTCCAGTTGTTCAATTACAATTAAAAGATTATTTTTAAGTAATGAATAAGCACGAGGACCTAACAGAAACACCCATTTAAAGCAAAACAATAAAGAAGGGGTTTTTCCATGTTCTTGCATTATTTTACAAAGATTGAGCAGTTTCATTATTTTAGAAGAATGCTTTTCACTAAGCCAATCATTATCAAAACCAGATGCCATTTTTAGCTTTTCGTCATACTTCTTCTCTGTAACCAGTGCATCATACTCAGCCTTCAACTGTGCCAATCTTGTTTGTCCATCGAATCCCAAGGAAACAGCAGCAAGAGAATCTTTTGCTATTTTCTGGACTTCCTTAGAATTATCTAAATACCATTCTTCCATATTAGGATAGCACCCAGACTGACTTTCAACAAAGCCTCCTTATTCTTTACGCTTCCTAACTGAGCAACAAGAAATCCTAACCCTTCTTTTTCTAACTTTTCTGCAACATTCTCAACTGCAGAGTTGTTATTTGAAACAACAAGAACTGTCTTTTTCTGTACTAACAAGTTAGACACGATATTAAGAATAGTTTGCGTTTTTCCAGTTCCCGGAGGTCCTTGTATAATACTTGCTTGGTGTGTCAAAGCTGCTTCAACAGCCTTTTTCTGACTTGCATTACAACCAAAAGGGTAATATACCAATTGAGGCAAACGATAAGTTGCCAACTTTGTTTTATCACCTAAGTATTGAGCCAATGGCACATTATCTCTTTTCAAGTCGATAAGATCATACTGCTTTGAAAGAATACTTTCTTCATCTTCAGCAAGCAAACCTGTTTCATCGGCCAGCTTTCGTAAATAATCCCATGTGGAACCACCACACATATCAATTGGTGTACGTGTCACATAAACATTATTTCCATCAAGATTTTCAGAGTATCCATTGGAATATGTTACATAGTAGAAAGTATAATGTTTATTTGAAAATCTTAGTAATTCAACAGCACTCGTTATGTGCTTATTACCAATATAAAGTCCTTTTTCATGTAGATTAACAGGCTCTCCATGTGTAAAATAAAGTATACGTGCTTGATTATACTGAAATATACGAGGGGATTTTAAAAATCGAATCATCCAATTCCCATTATCAGCTTTCTTTATAAAATCCACTTGATCTGTAATAAACATTTGCTTATCACCACGTCGTTCTAAATCCACAATCATGCATTGCTTGGCATCCATATCCTATAACGTTCTTTATATTATAAACTCTATGATACTTTAATAGTTTTATACTTTTTCTATTTGCAAGTGCAAATATACTATAAGTATATTAAATCTTAGTATTGACAAATGAATTTATTTATGCAACATACAACCAAATACATAAAACTTATAAGTAGGAAACCCCTATCGATAAACCGACAAAACAAAGTAGATAATAAGAAGATTATATAATCCTACACTTCTCTAAAACAGCCAAATAAAATGAGGAACAAAATCTCGTTTCTCCTTTTATTAGTATTTTTAATATATAATCTGACGTTTCCTCGCATAATTAGAGTATCTTTGCATTGTCATTCGATGATTATACAGATGAAACGTAATAAATTAACAGCTCTGATAGTATTTGTAGGTGTTGTAGCTTTCACATCTTGTGAGGATGTGAAGCGTCCGACCCCTGTCAGAGAACGTATCAATGTAACTCCTCCATCCAGAGAGGCAGAGGCGATAAGTCAGCTGACAGCATCTATAGATGAGATCTCAGCTAACCTTGACGCCATCTCTTCTCAAGAGGCAATGCTCTGTAAGACTACAGAGCACGCAAATAAGAAGTCGAAGATTATTCAGCAGATAAGGGGACTCGGTGCGCTGCTCAAAGAGAAGCAGAACCAGATTGACAAACTTCTAAACGAAAAGGTTAAGAAAGTGAATGCTCCAGCAGCATCTAATCCTACAATAGATAATCTTTACAAGGTAATAGACTTCCTTTCATCACAGCTGAAGGAGAAAGGGGATCGTGTAACCCAATTAGAGCAGGTTGCAAGTCGTAAGGATGTCACTGTAAACCAGCTTAAATACATCGTTATGAACCAAACTAACAGCGTTGATGCAATGCGTTACAGGTTCAACATGGCAGCTTTGGAGCGCGAATATGCTCAACTGAAAGCTAAAGAGAAGCAAAGAATTAAAGAAGATAAAGAGTCAGATAAAGTCTACTATATCATTGCTAACAAAGAGACTCTGAAGGAGAAAGGTCTTTTGAAGACATCACTTTTCTCTAAGAAAGTGGATAATAACAATGTAACAAAAGATCTGTTTACAGAGGCTAACAGCAAAGATCTGAAAACACTGACGATAAACTCATCGAGTCCAAAGCTCTTATCTCAGAACCCAGAAGGTAGTTATACACTCACGCAGAATGAAGACAGAACGACAACACTCACCATTACAGACCCAGAGAAGTTTTGGAACGTATCGCGTTACTTGATTATTCAAGAGTAATACTACTTTGAAATAGAAAGAAAATAAATTAGGCTGCAAAGGTTGTGAAAATCGAATAATTTTCTTATCTTTGCAGCCTAAAACTTATGCGTAGCGTGAAAATAAAGGAAGTAATTGATGCCCTTGAACGATTCGCGCCTTTGCCCTTGCAGGAAAGCTATGATAATGCTGGCCTACAAGTTGGATTGACAGAGGCGGAAGTATCAGGGGCTTTATTGTGTCTTGACGTGACTGAGAAGGTGGTAGATGAAGCTATCCGTCGGGAGTGTAACTTGATTGTTGCACACCATCCACTCATCTTCCGTAAATTAGCACAAGTGACAGATGCCAACTATGTGCAGCGCACAGTGATAAAGGCTATTAAGAACGATATTGTCATTGCTGCTATGCACACAAACTTAGACTCAGCTGTGGGCGGTGTCAACTACAAGATAGCAGAGAAGTTAGGACTTAAGAACCTACGTTTCTTTGGCCGAAACAAGCAAGTGGTGAATCCACAGACCGGCGAATCCGTAACAGGCGGTGATGGTGTCATCGGCGAGTTTGAGGAGCCTTTAGCTGCAGACGATTTGATACTGTTGTTGAAGAAAAAGTTTGACGCAGAGTGTGTTCAAACCAATGAGTTACTACGTCGTGAGATTCGTACCATTGCACTCTGTGGAGGCTCGGGAGCATTCCTCTTGCAGGATGCTATTGCAGCAGGCGCAGATGCCTTTATGACAGGTGAGATGAGTTATCATGAGTTCTTTGGTTATGAGCAAGAGATACAGATATGTGTTATCGGACATTATCAGAGTGAACAGTTCACCACTGAGGTGTTACGTGACGTTATCGAACGGGAATGCCCAAGCGTAAAATGCTACTTGTCCGAGATTAATACGAATCCTATAGGGTATTTTTAGTGGACGAGTTGACAAGTTGGACAAGTAAACAAGTTAATTGTTAAGAAGTTGACAAGTCTGCAGTAAGTAGTGGAAATCATAATTATGAATTTTGAATTTTGAATTTTGAATTAAACAAACATAAGAACTATGGCAAAGAAAGATCCAAAAGAGTTACCAGTAGAGGAGAAGTTGAAAGCCCTTTTCCAGTTACAGACGACCCTGTCAGGAATCGACGAGAAGCGTGCATTGCGTGGTGAGTTACCACTTGAAGTACGCGACTTGGAAGATGAGTTGGAAGGTCTGCACATTCGTATTGAGAAGATTGAGCAGGACATTAAGGATTATCAGAGTGCTATTACCCAGAAGAAGGGTAACATCGTTGACGCTCAAGCAAGTTTGGAGCGTTACAACAAGCAGTTGGACTCTGTTGCAAACAACCGTGAGTACGACACATTGACAAAGGAAATCGAGTTCCAGACACTTGAGATTGAACTTTGCAATAAGAAGATTAAAGAGGCTCAGATTAAGGTTGAAGAGAAGCGTAAGGACTTGGAAGCCAACCGTGCATTGCTCGAGGATCGTCAGCACGCCTTAGAAGAGAAGCGTAACGAGCTCGATGAGATTATGCAGGAGACACGTGAGGAGGAAGGTTTGCTCAAAGAGAAGGCCGCAGAGCTTGAGACTAAGATTGAACCAGGATTGCTCCGTAGCTTCAAGCGTATTCGTCGTGGTGCCCGTAACGGTTTGGGTATTGTTTACGTACAGCGTGATGCTTGTGGTGGTTGTTTCAATAAGATTCCACCTCAGCGCCAGTTGGATGTAAAGATGCACAAAAAGATTATCGTTTGTGAGTACTGTGGTCGTATTCTTATCGACCCAGAGTTGGCTGGTGTAAAGGTTGACAAGACCGAGGAGAAGCCAAAGAAGCGTAGAGCTACTCGCAAGAAGAAGGAAGAGGAGGGAGAGTAATCAATCCCTTTATTCCCATTGAGCAATAAGCTCTTTCAACTTTGAAAGATAAAAAGAATAGCCTCAATACATTTGAAATGCAAATAAAGCATTCTTATGTATTGAGGCTACTTTTTATTATCTCGCTATTAATACTATTCAACGAAACACGAATAACATCGTCTTCCTAACAGAAACTAACCAATAATAGCACTCTCGTTAACGGCATATAGCAAGGCTTTAAGTAGTCAACACAATATGTGCGGAGCATCAACACCAATAGTGCTTACCATAAGCACAATATGTGCGGAGCGTTAACACATCGTTTAATGACGTAAAAGAAAAGTCTGCTTCACCTTATTATATATAGCAAGTCAAGGGTGATTAACTTATACAGGCATGTTAAGCCAATAGCGATAAGTCAGAGCCTTACTTCACATAGAAGATACGATCTGCCTTACGTGGTGCAGTCTTACCCTCCTTAACTGCGTAACCAAGAATACAGAAGCCGATACCTTCATAATCACCTTCTATACCCCACTCTTTCAACATCTGCTTACCATCTTCACGCTCAAAAGTTTGCTTGGCACGATTAATCCAACAACTGCCCAAGCCTAAAGCATGAGCAGCGTTCATAAGATTGCCCATCATCAACGCACCATCATAGACATGATTAGGGCTACTCTTATCCGCTAACACAGCAAGGACAACGGGTGCTCCATAAAAAGGGTCGCTCGTTACGCCCATTATCTCAGCATTTATCACAGACAAGCGGTCGCGTACTTCCTTATTGGTCACTTCGACGATGATAGCAGTCTGCATATTCTTTCCGCTTGCAGCGTAAAGACCAGCCTCCATTACCTTATCTATCAAGTCCTGTTCAGGCATACGCTCTTCATAAGCACGTACGCTACGACGTGTTAACAATGCTTCTAACGCTTCCATAATAATTCTGTTTTATAATTCATTCACCGCTTCAGCCAACTGTTCCAACGCCTGACGAAGAATAGAACGCGGTGTACCAACATTCAAACGCATAAAGCCTTCTCCACCAGGTCCAAACATTCTACCATCGTTCAACGCAAGATGAGCCTTATCAATAAAGAGATTCAATAGCTCTTTATGCTTCAATCCCAATCCATGACAATCCAACCAAACAAGGAAACTTGCCTGCGGACGGAGTGGGTGAATACCAGGAATATGCTCACGACAGAAGTCTTCAACAAAGCGAACATTCTCTTCTACATATGCCAACATCTGTTTGCGCCACTCTTCTCCCTTCCGATAAGCAGCTATCGTGGCTATTGGTGCAAAGAGTGTAGGCTCATCTAATTCGTTAGCCTTCAACCAACCATAGAAGCGATTACGCAGTTCTTCGTTTGGAACGATAGCAAATGAACTGACAATACCTGCCATATTGAAGGTCTTTGTTGGTGCTGCAAAGGTGATACTGATTTGTGCTGCACGCTCTGACACACTGGCAAACGGAATATGACGATTACCAAAGAGAGCCATATCACTATGTATCTCGTCGCTGATAACGATAATATTATGCTCGTAACAGAAGTCTGCCAAGCGACGTAATGTATCTTCTGACCAACACAATCCTGCAGGGTTATGAGGATTGGAGAGTACCAGTACACGGCATTTATCATCGCAAACCTCTGTAAGATTATCAAAGTCCGTGTCATAATATCCGTCCTCACGGAGACGAAGCGGATTGAAGACCACCTTACGATGATTAGCCTCTGGCGTCAAACGGAATGGATGATAGACTGGTGGTTGTATAATAACCTTTTCGTCAAGTTCCGTAAATACATTCACCACAAAGCCGATACCCCTAACAATACCAGGAATAAAACTCAACCACTCTGGCTTTACTTCCCAATCATGATGAGCACGTATCCAGTCGATGATAGCAGGACGGAAGTCTTCGGGTTCGACTGTATAGCCAAAGATAGGATGAGAAAGACGATCCTTGAGAGCCTCCACCACAAAGTCAGGGCAAGCAAAATCCATATCAGCTACCCACAGAGGCAGTAAGTCATTACGTCCCCAACGTGGAAGAAGTGCCTCATGCTTCAAGTCACCACTTCCCGAACGATCGATTATCTCGTCAAAATTATAAGTCTTCATCATGCTTCCAAAGCTTGCTTAATATCATCGAATAGGTCATCAACACTTTCCAAACCAATACTGAGACGTATGGTAGTGTCTTGCACATCCATTGCTGCACGCTCCTCAGCAGTGAAAAGTCCGAAGATAGTACTTGCAGGGTGGATAGCCAATGTACGATTATCAAAGAGGTTAGTTGCACGATGAATGAGTTTCAAGTTATCGAGCATTCTGAAGCAAGCCTCTTGACTCTCTAAGTCTATTGTGACCATTGCTCCCGCTGTTTCACCATACTGACTCACAGCCAACTGATGATAAGGATTATCCTCCAAGCCCACATAGTTTACCTTATGAATAGGCTTTAGCGTACGTAATCTCTGTGCCAACTCCAAAGCATTACCTGCTTGAGCGCGATAGCGTACGTCCAAAGTTTCTAAGCCCAAGGTCTGCATATAGGCAACCTGTGGTGTCATATAAGCTCCAAGGTTAAAGAGCATCTCATTCAAGAGGCGCTTACCAATAGAAGGGAACGTACCATAATCAATAACAAGACCACCCAAAGAAGTTGCACCACCACTGATATACTTTGTACTTGAAACGACCTCTAAGTCAATGCCCAAGTCCTTTGCAGAGAACTGTGTGAAAGGAATAAGCGTAGTATCAGCAATGACAGGGATGCCATGCTGGTGTGCTATTGAAGTCAAGGCACGTACATCAACCACCTCAAGTTGAGGATTTGTCATGATTTCAAGGAACAAACAGCACGTGTTATCATCTATCAAGCGCTCTACAGCCTCAACATCTGTAAGGTCACAAAGTCTTGCCTCAACCCCCAATCTGCTCAGTGTAGATGTGAGCAAAGAATAAGTATTACCAAAGAGATGACGTGATGTGATAACGTTCTTACCCTGTTCAACAACAGAAAAAAGCGTATTACTGATAGCAGCCATACCCGAGTTGAGAGCAATAACATTCTCAGCACCCGTCAAAGCCTTAACACGCTGTTCGAGATTAGTCACTGTTGGGTTCTCCACACGTGAATAATCAGGCGCATCAATACGTCCACAAAAGGCATCAGCCATCACTTTCGCATTATCAAACTCAAAAGCAACCGCATTATAGATGGGCATACTTAACGCATCGTATGCATCTCTACGCTTATAAGGCTGATGAATAGCCTGTGTCTGTTTCTTCATTTTCTTTTAAACGTTTGTATTGTTTATAAAAGGATTCAAATCAATAACGGACGGTGAGAACCGTCCGTCTTATGAAGTGCATTTTATCTTATTAATACCACTGTACAGCATTTGTAATACCACTTCGCTTATCATACTTCAACGCATCTGTCAGCGTTGCAGCATTACAACGGAAGGTAAAGTTGTAAGATGTATATGGTGCTAAAACTACAGAAGCACTCATATTAAAAGCGATGGAGGTCACGTGACAGACTGGCTGTTGTCATACTCATCGCATGGTTTTCAAAGTCGTAACCACTTGAGAAGTTAATGTTCCAGCCATCACTGATACGAATATTACCAGAAAAGTTCAACGTCTGTGTGAACTTATAAGGGTAACGCATCGTCTTAGTATTGAACCTACCCGCTGTATTCTCACGCATCGTAATACCATAACCGATTGTCAATGACCATGGCATATTGAAACTCATGTAACCATCATCATCTGTCTCAGCAATATTACCACGCTTCTTCTTAGCAGCATATTTCCCCTTTTCAAGGTCATCATCCATGTTTGATTCGATGTTAGTATCTGGGCCATCGCTATCTACTGACACCTTATCATCATCTTTATCATCCTTACGTCCGAACCACTTCTTCAACTTCTCTGGATTCAAAGTGAATGAGAAGTTCTGCGACATACCTTGGAAACGAGGTAAACGACCATATCCCCACTCTGTATGATTACCTACGTAAGGCTTACCATTAGCATCAAGTTCGTAAGCATAAGTAGCAAACTGTGCATTCATTGAGAAGGTATAATTCTTCCACCACTTCAAACGCAGACGCATACTAAGGTCACTCCAACGATGATAGTCTGCTGCAGCATTGTAAGACATACTTGCTCCTAACTCATCAATGATACTTATCTTCTTATAACCAGTAGTATCCTTATCGCTCTTAATCTTCATTTCGATGTTATTGCTAACATCCCAACTGATCATCTCAGTCTTGTACTTACCCGGCACACTATAAAGCTCATCTTGATAAGGTGAGTATTCAACAAGTTTCACGTTACCACTTGCATCTGTGTACTGATAGCTATCATAGTAGCCATAACGGCGTGCACCGAAGTTTGGTGAGTAAGAGAAAGAAACCTGTGGAGTGATGACATGGCGGATAGCCTGTATCTTATCGCCAAATAATTTTCTATTAGGCACCCAGAAACCATATAATTTCGTGCTGGCACCCACACTCATACTCCAGTTGTAAACATTATGGAAACCATAGGTAGTATCTCTTACCACCTCTTTCTGAAGAGTATTATCCCATCCACGTGTCACCTTCTTAGAATACATACGATCCGTAAAATTGAAAGATGGCGTCACATTGATATAATTAAACAAGGTGAAGTTTGCCTGTACTGGGATTGTATGTTGGAAAGCATTCTTCCAGTCTTTGATCAGATTAGAGTGTAAGAGTTTATCTTCCTTCGTTGAGATAGAATTAGCCAACTGACCCGTATAACTCATCGAAATCTTCTCATACCAACGTTCCTTACCCACAAGATGCTTACGCTTGAAAGGGTAGAATCGGCTCAAACTAATGTTCAAGTCTGGCAGTGTTATCTGAATAGAAGAGTCACGCATATTCTGTGCAAGGTTCGTAGTAGCACTCAAAGAGAGTCCAATACTTGAGAAACCTGTGCTCCAACTAACAGAAGAAGTCCTCGTAGACTTGTGTGAGTGTCTGCGGATTATACATACTATTGAGGTTGTTACGCTCATAGCTTGATGTCGCAAAGTTCACACTTGCCGCCAAAGAACTATAAGGATTTGCCTTTGGATCTTGGCGGTGATTCCACTGAATCTTAAAGCTTTCCTGCTCAGCAAAGTCTGGTAATCCCTTGTCACCCGTCTTTGAATCCTGATAACTAAAGAGGAATGAGCCTGAATATCTGTAACGCTTGCGGTAGTTGCTGGCTGCAGACACACCCCAAGAACCCTTAGTATAGATTTCTCCTAAGAGTTTTAAGTCCCACTTATCACTAATTGCAAAGTAGTAGCCACCATCACGAAGGTAGAAACCACGGTCGCTTTCATCACCATAACTTGGCATAATGAAACCGCTCGAATACTTCTTAGAGAATGGGAAGAAACCGTATGGAATTGCCAATGGTAAAGGAACGTCCGCCACAACGAGATAAGCTGGTCCAAAAACAACATCCTTACCTGGGCGAACCTTTGCACGAGAAAGAGCAATGTAAAAGTCTGGATGAGGCTTATCACAAGTAGTGTAACGACCATGTTGCAAGTAAATAGAACCCGTAGAGTCACGTTTTCCAACTTCTCCACTCAAGAAACCATCTTGCTGTTCGGTGTAAACACCCTTAATCAAGCCTTTCTTTGACTTAAAGTTGAAAGCCATTGTGTCACTCTTATATTCATCTTTACCCATAGTAAAGACAGGCTTTCCCTTGATTCCACCCTCTGCTGTAGAATCGACTGTACCTGTTGCACGCACAGTACTTTTATCAAGATTCATATGTACCTTGTCACTCGTAAGCTTCATATTCTCATAATCAACCTTCGAGTTACCATACAGATACGCTGTACCCGACTCTGCATCATAAACGAGAGAGTCCTCTGCAGAATACTTAACAGGTGCATCAATTCCATTCGAACGTGCACGCATCATGCTATCGGCACGAATAGAATCGTCTATTGCTTTATTATGATGATAGATAGCCAACTGAAGAGAATCCATCTTCGTGGTATCTGGGATATTCTTATCGACTGCCTTACTATCCTTTGGACTTTGTCCTTTCAGTAAAGTATCAACAACAACCGTGCTTGCCTTGCCTTCTTGGTTTTCTTACCTTGAGGCACAGGCATGTTGACACTTGCCATTGCAAAAACAACAACAAAGGATAATAGGAATATAATGCTCTTATTTCTCATTGCCTAAATAACGTACAAAAATACTGAAATAATGCCGAATAGAACTACCATTACGCTATTTTAACTTTTACAATAATGTACGTATATGCTTACTGAAAATATTAAATTCTTCTTTTGCCGTCCAATAGAACCTGAATAATACCCTCAATACAGAATGTCATTGATAATTACAGCGCCCTAAAATACTTAGAAACGCAGCACTTTTATCTCCCAATAAGATTAGTGTTTACCATCAGCACGACATGTGCGAAGTATCAGCACCATATGTGCGGAGCATTAGCACCAAGCGTGCGAAGCATCAACACAACAACTTAACGCCGACTGTAACCCACTTTTAAGCCTTTCTTTTTCTGCTAAAAGAATACAAAATTCTTATTTATCTGCAATATATTGACGAGCAATATTAGCCGTAACAGGACAGACGCAGAGTTACTTAATCCAAGCACAAACCTAATGTATCGATAAGTTTCTTTACAGGATGATTCGTTTCCAAAAGTTTACTCAAAGACTCACGAGGTGTAAGCATAGGCTTGATTTCCTCATGCTTAGCAAGACGAATCTCTACTTCAATCTGCCCATTACGTAATTCCTTTGCCAAAGTAGCACGAATACGCGACTTGATTGCAAGCATTTCGTTGAGCTGAATATTATTATCAGCAAGTACCAAGATTGCTGGATACTCTGTAATAGTAGGCGTGATATTCTTCATGCGTTGCGACAAAGCTTGCATACGCTCTGGCATTCGTGAACACATAGCACGCCAACTCACAACAAGGTCTTGCTGTGTAAAGCCTTCATGCTCATCCTTATTAGTTATTTCAACTTCCTCATCCTGCTTTTTCTTCTTATCGGTCTTGAGTAGATTGTCAAACGACATCGTCAATGAACCGAGATTAACAGAATTCGGAAGACCAGAAGATACATTCACCTTAGGGCGTACACCAGACGTTTCTGTGACGGGTTTCTCTGGTGAAGACACGACCTCTACAGACACTACGTCGCTATCATTAGAACCACGATCAGCAGCATCATCACGCTTTAGGCTCCCGACCACCTGCGGAGTCGGTTTCTGTTGAGCCTTCAGAACAAGATTCTTGAACAGGGATTTTAATCGCTTAGGGCTGCGCCCCGAGGCAGGGACATCATCATCCTTCTGCGTAATTTGCGCTACTTGGATGAGCGTCAGTTCCACCAACAAACGTTTATTAGAACTCTGACGATATTCCACATCACAACGATTCATAATCTGCAAAGCCGTATAAAGGAAGTTGACAGGGCATTTTTGTGCCTGCAACTGATAGCGATTACGCAGTTGTTCGCTTACTTCAAGCAAAGGAAGTGTCTGTGCATCCTTTGCCATCAACACATTACGGACATGAGATGCCAAACCATTCACAAGATGTCCACCATCAAATCCCTATTAATAACGCTGTTCAAGAGAACCATTATCTCACTCACTTTATTCTCTAAAGCAAGGTCGATGATATTAAAATAATTCTCTGCATCGAGTACATTCAAGTCCTCTATCACCTTCTGATAAGTGATATTTCCTTGTGAGAAACTTGCAGCCTGATCAAATATAGAGAGCGCGTCACGCATTCCGCCATCCGCTTTCTCAGCAATAACGTTCAGAGCCTCTTCGTCAAATTGAATGTTCTCCTTCTCAGCAACACGCTTAAGATGGTTGATGATATTAGGAACCGTCATACGCTCGAAGTCGTAAATCTGACAGCGAGAGAGAATCGTTGGAAGAATCTTATGTTTTTCTGTTGTTGCAAGGATGAAGATAACGTGTGCAGGCGGTTCCTCCAAAGTCTTTAGAAAAGCATTGAAGGCAGCTGTAGAGAGCATATGAACCTCATCAATGATAAAGACCTTATAACGACCAACCTGTGGCGGAATACGCGTCTGATCCATCAATGACTTGATGTTCTCAACAGAGTTATTGCTGGCAGCATCTAATTCGAAGATATTATAGCTTCTTCCTTCTCCAAATGCCTTACAACTCTCACACTCGTTACAAGCCTCACCATCAGCTGTTGGATGTTCACAGTTGATAGCCTTCGCAAAAATTCGAGCACAAGTAGTCTTGCCCACTCCTCGTGGACCGCAGAAAAGGTAGGCATGAGCCAGCTTACCACTCTTCACAGCATTCTTCAGCGTAGTAGTCAACGCCTGTTGTCCAACAACGGAATCAAAGGACATTGGACGATACTTTCGCGCCGAAACAATATATTCATCCATAATTTCAAAATCTAATTGTATATGCAAAGGTAATAAAAGTTAAGAAAAGAGGAGGAAGGAGGAAAGAATTAAATTGTTAATTTGCTAAAAATATGTATGTTTCATGCTCCGATATGCAATCTTTTCCTTACTTTTGCAAAAAAGAATGTAAAGAAGTGAGTAAGATTACCGGACATATTTACAATTTTTTCAGCCGATTTAAGTTTCATATCGTCATCATCTTGGGCGTACTCATTGTAGGCGTTTTAGATGAGAACAGCTTTATGAAACGTATAGAGTATGCTTATCAGATTGACGACTTAAAAAACTGAAATCCGAAAAGTATGACAGCCAATATCAGCATGACATGCAACAGCTAAGGAACTAAAGACAGACCCAAAGGCTATTGCACGCGTTGCCCGAGAGCGTTACTTCATGAAAGCTGACAACGAAGATATCTTCGTGTTGAGCGATGATGAGCATCAAACTGAAAACATAGCTAAAAATGAGACAACTGAATAAACTCGAATCAATTATTTACCTTTTGGGAGGAATCATAATGGTTATAGGTGCAGGCTTGTACGCTTTCCTTTTGATTCAACCAATAGCCTGTTGGCTAATGCTTGCTGGTGCTGTTGCTTTTTCTCTTATGCAGTCACGTCAGCGATACCTTGGAACATCTCTTTCAATTCGTCGTTTACGTAAGATTATGTCACTTGCAGGATGGGGATTCATTCTTGCAGGATTCTTTATGGTAGAAGACTCCTACCATTTTCTTCGTCCTGTTTTTGCAGGTTCATTAGATAGCTATAGCAGCTATGTAAGTATTTTCCATCACAATTGGGTCATACTCCTACTTATTTCTGCTATCATAGAGATGTATACTACTCATCGTATCAGCTACGAACTAAAGAAGGAAAGCGAAAGTCCAAGTACCTAAAAAAAGCTAAAAGCTTAGAGATAGTTTTAATTTGAATAAAAAAGTTTCTCGGCTTCAATTATAGAATGTAATTTTGTCTGAGAAGAAACAGAACCAGTTTAATTATCTATGAATAAAATTCTTTACGCACTTCTAACACTTATCGTGTTTACGTCATGTGCCAACTCATTCAATATACAGGGAACATCCAACGTATCAAGCTTGGATGGAAGAAAGTTATACCTAAAAACAGACCAAGCTGACTCACTGATTGACTTAGATTCATGTGACGTCGTTCATGGTCAGTTTGCTTTCCATGGTACCGTCGACTCTACTAAGGTCGCACAGATATTCATGGATGATATCAACTTACAGTTCCCAGTAGTTATTGAAAAGGGAGATATTGCAGTTAAACTGGACAACACACAACAGCGTGTCAGTGGCACACCGCTGAATGACAAGCTGAATGATTTCTGGACGAAGTTTACACAACTCCGCAATCAATATGCAGAAATAGATCATGAGGAAAGTGCTGCCATTATGAATGGTCATGATGAAGAAACCGTGAATGCCCAACTTATTAAGAAGGCATTGAACGTTTATGACAAGGGCGACAAACTCTTTACGAAGTTCATTACAGAGAACTTCAATAACATTCTTGGTCCATGGTGTTTCCTTACACGTATCAGCTACGAGACAACACCTAATGCTTACCCTGTATGGATGAATGATTATATGTATACCAATGCGATTAATCAGTTGCCATCATGGATAGAATTCATTATGTCGAAGGCTACAGATACCTTTAAGCAGAATCCTCAGATAAAAGCATTCTATACCGACTTCCTACAAGCACAAAGGAGATGAACGGAATGGTTGACCCAGCCGGAACCAATGATGCTGCAGGAACAACTCCTAATGCTGCTGTAGCACCTCCGACTCCTGCACAGATGGCTGGTGACTCTATTCCAGAGTAAGGTATGGTCCCGACTATCGTATGCTCTAAGCTCTATGCTGACAGAACGATTGCATGACAAGCTTCTATAGGAGTGTTTTGAGCTTCGGATAAAGAGTTCATAGACAACAAACTATTTATTCTACACGAAGGTTGCTGTCACTTCCGTCACTCAATCTTGTTATTTAACAGATTGTCTTATAGGACGTTGAAGCGATATGTTAAAATGACAGCAAAAGAAAATAAAACTACTATTAGTAATATATTCCTTCTTACTTTAGTAGAATTCTCTCACTTCCTATCTCGGAAGAATCAACAAATAACCTCTAATAATAAAGAATATAATATATGAGGAGACTCATTCAAGGTGGAACTATCGTCAATGAAGGGCGAAGCTTTATTGGTTCGCTCATCATAGAGGACGATTGTATCATAGAGATTATAGAAAACAACGAAACACCCCGTGGAGAATTTGACGAAATCGTCAACGCCACGGGGTGCTTTGTACTACCTGGTGTTATTGATGATCATGTTCACTTTCGTGAGCCCGGACTAACGGAAAAGGCTGACATTGAAAGTGAAAGTCGTGCTGCTGCATATGGTGGTGTCACCTCTTATTTTGAGATGCCAAACACTAATCCACAGACAACAACATTAGAAGCTTTACAAGATAAGTGGGAACGAGCAAAGCACTCAAGTCATGTTAACTATAGCTTCTTTATTGGGGCTACAAATACAAATCAGACACTATTCCCTCAACTGGATATCCACACTATTCCTGGAATAAAACTCTTTATGGGAGCCTCAACTGGGAATATGCTTGTTGATCGACGAGAAGCATTAGAAATGACTTTCCGTACTGCTGCAGAGTTGAATCTGCCAGTGATGACACACTGTGAGGATTCTGGTATTATCAACGAGAATATGAAAGTTGCCAAAGAACAATTTGGCGATGACCCAGATATTACACATCATTGGGAAATACGCAGTGCTGAGGCATGCTGGGCTTCCTCGCTCTTAGCTGTGGAATTGGCACGAAAGTACAAAACACAACTGCATATTGCTCATATCTCTACAGCAAAAGAATTATCATTAGCTAATCTACCTGAAGATGAAGGAAGGATTACTTTAGAAGCAGTTATTGCACATATTGCTTTCTCTAACGAAGATTATCTTACTAAGAAGGCACTTATTAAATGCAATCCTTCAGTCAAGACGGTAGCTGATAGAGATGCTATTCGTCAGGCACTCACGGATGGACGTATTACAGTCATTGGTACTGACCATGCTCCTCACCTATGGGCACAGAAGCAAGGTGGCTGCTCTAAGGCTGCATCAGGAATGCCAATGGTTCAATTCTCACTCGTCACTATGCTTGAGTTGGTTAACAAAGGTGTTCTTACAATAGAACAGATGGTTAACCTAATGTCACATGCACCAGCTCGACTTTTCCGTATTGATAAACGAGGTTTCCTACGTAAAGGCTATAAAGCCGATATTACTATCGTTGCACCAGACCAGCCGTGGACAGTGAACGAAGATTGTATTCAGAGTAAATGCAAGTGGAGTCCAATGATGGGACACACCTATCAATGGCGTGTCTTACACACTTTCTGTAATGGAAACCACCTGTTAAATAAGGAAGAGTTTGATAACACCATACATGGTGAAAGGATTACTTTTCGAAATGATAACTAAGTCATAATGATTGAAAATAAAGTAGATAACAAAAATAAGATAATAACATACAATATCAGCGAAATAGTTCCTTATATCAACTGGGCATACTTCTTTTATGCTTGGTCAATGAATGGTAAGGCTAAAGATGCACAACAGGAACTGCGTTCAGAAGCTGAGAAATTATTGGCTGACATGGAAGGGAGATATCACACACGTGCTGTCTTTGCACTATGTGAAGCCAATAGTGAAGGCGAAGATATCATTATCAATGGCACACGTGTTCCAATGTTGCGCCAGCAGAAAGTTATTCCCAGGCAAACCAAACCTCTGTTTGGCAGATTTCATACGCCCAGCCTCTTCAGGCATCAAAGATACAATTGGACTCTTTGCTACTTCTGTTGATGCTGCATTTACAAGCAACAATGAGGGAGATCCCTACCAACGTATGCTTTCGCAGACCTTAGCTGACCGATTAGCTGAGGCTACAGCTGAGAAGTTTCACGAGGATGTACGCAAGAAATATTGGGGGTATGCAACTGATGAGCAACTGACTATAAAAGATCTTCTTGCAGAGAGATATCAAGGCATACGTCCAGCTGTGGGCTATCCATCCATCCCTGACACAAGTATGAATTTTCTTTTGTACGAACTATTGGATATGAAGGGGATTGGTATCAACCTTACAGAAAGTGGAATGATGGTACCGCATGCCAGCGTATCGGGCTTTATGTTTGCACATCCTCAAAGCCGATATTTCGACTTAGGAAAGATTGATGACGAACAATTAGAAGATTATGCACATCGTCGTAATAAGCCTGTTGAAGAGCTAAGGAAGTATCTTGCTTCTACCCTATTGAAGAAATGATAGCCAGAATCGTTATATATCTTATATTAATAATTGTGCTGTCTGACCTCTATATAGACATGCACTATTTCCGCAAACGTTACCCCATCGCTTGGTGGCAACGCCTATTATGGTGGTTACCTTCTATCGGTATGGTCATCTATACCTGTGCGATGGCATCCATTCGTGACTTTGCGCCTAACAACCTCACCTGGCTGAATACATATATATTCCTTCTCGGTTTACTTGTGGGTCCTAAGGCTATCTTCGCACTCATCTCCATCTTGGGTTCAATCATCCGGAAATATATCATCCACACAAATCGAAACTGGGGACATTATTTAGGTATACTCCTTGCTTGTTTTGCCGTTGGATCATTTATATACGGGCTCACATATGGGGTTTCTAACATACAAGTAAAGCATGTAGACCTCTATTTCAAGGATTTACCGAAGTCTTTTGATGGCTATCGGATTGTGCATGTATCAGACTTACACCTCGGTACCTTCAATGGCTGGCGCAGTAAGATTCTGAAAGCAGAGATGGATAGCATTGAGAAGCAAAAAGCTAACCTCATTTGCTTTACTGGTGATTTGCAGAATATACGCCCTGAAGAAGTTGAGAAAATGGCTTCACTAATCCGTCAGCCTATGAAAGGGACTATCTCTGTCTTAGGAAACCATGACTATACTGAATACATCAAAGGTGATGCTAAAGAAAAGGCTGCAGAAGAGGCACGCTTGATAAAAGCAGAAGAAGAAATCTTAAAATGGACTCTTCTACGCAATCAGAATACTCGTATTACATCACCAGCAAAGGAGTCTGTCTATGTTTGTGGCACAGAAAATGACGGAAGACCACCATTCCCAAACTATTCCAACTATAGGAAAGCGATGCAAGGAGTAGAACCTAATTCGTTTGTGATTATGTTACAACATGATCCATCAGCTTGGAAACGTTCTATTCTTCCTAAAACCCCAGCACAGCTTACATTAAGCGGACATACACACGGCGGACAGATGCAAATCTTTGGATGGCGCCCAACAAGTATCCGCCAACAGGAGGATTATGGACTTTATGAACAAAACGGACGCTATCTATACATTACAGCTGGATTGGGTGGACTGGTACCCTTCCGCCTCAATATGCCTAACGAAATAGCGGTGATAACATTACATGTTAAGAACTAAAATTAAAAAGGATACATCTATGAGTAATACTGCAACACAACAACAAAAGCAATCCTCAATAGCTATGCTGGTTATTACATTCTTGTATAGGATTTACATGCTATTCATCGCCTTCCCACTCTTCCTCTTTGCATCTGTTCTAACAGCATTAACAACAACTATTGGCTGTCAAATCGGTAATGGACATTTCTGGGGATACTACCCAGGGAAATGGTGGTCGTGGTTTACCATCCGAATACTCTTTCTTCCTGTAAAGATTGAAGGACGTGAGAATCTTGATCCGAAGCAAAGCTATGTCTTTGTAAGCAATCATCAAGGTGCTTTCGACATCTTTCTGATTTACGGTTTTCTCGGTCGTAATTTCAAGTGGATGATGAAAAAAGCTATCCGTAAGATACCTTTGGTAGGATTAGCATGCGAGAAAGCACATCATATTTTTGTGGATAAGAGTGGTGCAAGTAAAATCAAAAAAACATACGACACTGCACGTGAAACCCTTCGTGAAGGAATGTCTGTCGTCGTATTCCCAGAAGGTGCACGTAGTTTTACTGGTCACATGGGTAAGTTCCGTCGTGGAGCTTTCATGTTAGCTGATGAGCTTCAGCTACCAGTATGTCCACTTACCATCAATGGTTCCTTTGACGTAATGCCTCGTACTAAGGACTGGCATTTTTCCTGTATGGCATAGACTGAGTCTCACCATTCACAAACCAATCTTCCCAAAAGGGAAAAGGCACTGAATTCGAGAAGGAAACACTAAATAAAGCATACGATTCTGTTATGGCTGGTCTTTCTCCCGAATACCAAGGTTTCGTAGAGAACCCAGACCAATAAAAAAATAGACAAAAAAACTTGTTAGTATCATATTTTTTTATACTACATTTGTCCTATAAAAACACAAAAAAATCTATGACAAGCGATAGCATTGTAATTATACCGACATACAACGAAAAGGAGAATATGAGAAGATAATCCGAGCGGTATTCCGATTGGAGAAACTTTTTCACATTCTGGTAATTGACGATGGTAGTCCTGATGGGACAGCACAAATCGTACATAATCTGATTAAGACGGAATTCTCTGACCGCCTCTTTATCATTGAGCGTTCTGGTAAATTAGGTTTGGGTACAGCCTATATCACAGGTTTCAAGTGGGCTTTAGAACATGGCTACGAATACATTATTGAGATGGATGCTGATTTTAGCCACGACCCTAACGACCTTCCTCGCCTTTATGCTGCAAACCCATGACAGAAGGTTACGATGTTGCAGTTGGTTCACGTTATGTCAGTGGAGTAAACGTTGTAAATTGGCCTATCGGACGTGTATTGATGAGTTACTTTGCCAGCAAGTATGTTCGTGCAGTAACAGGTTTCCACGTGCATGATACGACAGCGGGTTTCGTATGCTATCGTCGTCGTGTTCTTGAGACAATTCCATTAGACATGATTCGTTTTAAGGGTTATGCCTTCCAAATCGAGATGAAATATACCTCTTTCAAGATTGGTTTCAAGATTAAGGAAGTACCTGTCATCTTCGTAAATCGTCGTGAGGGAACAAGCAAGATGAGTGGTGGCATCTTCTCAGAAGCCTTCTTTGGTGTCATCCGACTCCGTATGGACGGTTGGTTCAGAAAGTATCCTAAGATAAAGAACTAAGATTCACTTTTACAAGAAAGAATAAACGAGCAAAATAAATAAAAGGTAACAGCCGCAATCTACATAGGTTTTGGCTGTTACCTTTTATATATAGGTATCTTTGTCTTCATTAGCCGAGCTACCATCCATATTGCACTCCCTCCTTATAACAAAATAGGATAATGCTTTCGATAAACGTGTCCGTAAAATCTGGAGACACCTATTTTATAAAACATCAATGATGTCAAAAGGAACACTATTCTCTGTTGTAAGCCTTTCTTCTTACATGAGAAAGGTTAGTTACTACAGAGAACTATGTTCCTTTGTTACTATGTCTTAACACACCTTACAATGTGTCTTATTACCAAATTTACGCCTCCTTATCGTACTCGAGGTGGAAGTTTATGATTGTCTCAATTCCCTTCATCCAAAGGTCAACAGGCATATTCTCGTTCGGAGAGTGAATAGCATTTGACTCCAAGCCGAAGCCCATGAGAACAGTCTTCACACCGAGCAACTTCTCGAAAGTAGAGATAATTGGAATACTACCACCGATACGTACTGGCAATGGACGCTTACCAAATACAGCTTCGAAGCCACGCTCAGCAGCTTTATAAGCTGGGAAGTCAATTGGACAAACATAACCATGACCACCGTGATGCTTCTCTACGTTCACTGTAACATAATCAGGAGCAACACTGTTGAAATAATCCACTACCAACTGGCTAATCTTTGTATGATCCTGATGTGGCACAAGGCGTGAAGAAAGTTTTGCGTATGCCTTTGATGGAATAACAGTCTTAGCACCATCACCTGTGTAACCACCCCAGATACCGCATACATCAAATGTTGGACGATAACCAGTGCGCTCGATTGTACTGTAACCTTCTTCTCCGAAGAGTGCCTTAACACCAAGAGACTTCTTATATTCCTCCTCATCGAAAGGAATAGATGCAACGAGTTTACGCTCCTCATCAGAAGCCTCCTCAACATCATCATAGAAACCAGGAATGAGAATCTTACCATCAGGACCAGTTACATCAGCTATCAACTTACAAAGAACATTGATTGGGTTCGCTACAGCACCACCGAAGGTTCCTGAGTGAAGGTCACGGTTAGGACCAGTCACCTCTATCTGCCAATAAGACAAACCACGCAAACCTGTTGTGATAGAAGGAGTATCAGGACCGATAAGACCAGTATCAGAAACGAGGATTACATCGCAAGCCAAGAGTTCCTTGTGTTCCTCAATAAATGGACCGAGGCTACCAGAACCAATCTCTTCCTCACCTTCAAAGATGAACTTCATATTATGCTTCAACAAATTATTCTTGTTAAGATACTCAAATGCCTTTGCCTGCATGAATGACTGACCCTTATCATCATCAGCACCACGAGCCCAGATATGACCATCCTTGATAACTGGCTCAAATGGTTCGGTCTTCCAAAGTTCAAATGGCTCTGCTGGCATCACGTCATAGTGACCATAAACCAATACAGTCTTTGCATTAGGGTCAACCATTCTCTCTGCATAAACCATTGGATTACCCTTTGATGGCATCACCTCAGCTTTGTCAACACCTGCCTCAAGCAGCAATTCTTTCCAACGTTCAGCACAGCGTACCATGTCCTCCTTATGAGCTGGTTGTGCACTTACGCTTGGTATACGTATCAGACTGAACAACTCCTCGAGCATTCTGTCTTTATTCTCTTCTACATATTTCTTAATCATAATTCTTTATTTATTGATTTTCTAATGTACGCAAATTTAAGCATCATTTATCAGTTTCGCAAGTTTTTTGTTTAATTTTATACTTGCTCACATATATGATAATAGAAATAAATTGTATATTTGCAAAAAATAACACATTACCCCATGAATAAAATTATCTTAACTATTATCCTTTCATCTTTACTATTCGCATGTAGCTCTGTTAAACTTACAGAAGAACAACGTATGCTGAATGGAATAAGGCGAGATGTCCCTTTTCAATTAGACTCTCTTAAACCCACCAATAGTAACAGCTGGAGCTTCACCAACAATGGTATTATTACAGCAGAGCCTGACTATGAAATAAGGGATGACGGTGCATTATTTGTTTATCGTACTTTCTTTAATGGACCGAAACAAGCACAGCAGCCCAATATTGTATGGCGTAATCTCTTCATAATAAGAAAGAAGCACCGAGTAATATGTGTGGATAGGATATTGATAGATGGTAAGACGAAAGGTATAGTTTATATTCTTCAGAGCAAGAACAAGTCCTATCCTTCTTATGGACATTATCAATGGGATGTCACACGATTGGAACATTTAGAGTTAGTTGGCTCTATTTTAGAAGATATGAAGAACTCAACTCTAAAACGATTCAACCTTTCTAACAGCACTCCTAAATTAATGTCTTCAGATATCAAGACGCCTTCCTCACAGGATGATTATTGGCGTCTTATCTTCCATGCCGACTCTCTTTATGAGCAAGGGCGTTATGATGATGCCATCCGTGTATATACTGAAGCATTCGCAGATGATCGTTACATCTTTCCTTCCAAGTTATCAAGTGTTGCTTATAAATTACGTATGGTTGATAAAGAAGAGGCTGCTTATAAGTTTGATAAGCACCGTGTAAGAATGGAAAAGGATTACTATCAGATGCCAGACTCTGCTACTGTGCCTTCTTATGAAGACGAGTTTGATAAGCGAGCAGATATCTATAACTATGATTTATCACTGAAGAACCATTTAGAAGAGATGCTTGAACGTGACCAAGCTTATAGGACACAATGGATATTGAGCCGACAGTTGCACCATGAGGAGACACAATATGATATAGCGTTAAGGCTTCGTGCTGATAGTATTGACTCTCTCAACCAAGTCGAGATAAGGCAAATATTGAAAGAACACGGCTTCCCTAAAAAGACAGAAGTAGGCACTTCTGCTTGTGAGGCAGCATGGATAATCATTCAGCATGCACCCTTGGACGTACAGAAAGAATATCTACCTATGTTGGAGAGAGCTGCGACAGAAGGGAACATTCAAGCTGCTTTAGTTGCTGCTCTACATGACAGGATTGATGTAAGAGAGGGGCGACCTCAGAAATACGGAACACAGAGAAATCACAATGGGATCTGCCCTTTACTTAATAAGAAAATGGTCAATCAATGGCGGAAGGAGGTTGGTCTTCCACCATTGGATGAATATTCAAAGTGAACTTAGGGTATCCATTTCATCAAGACATTTGTTCCCTTGTTCTATTGCTCTTAAAACTTTCACACCTTCTCCCACCGTTTTAACATCACTGACTACCATAGAACGTTTGCCATTTCGTTCCTTAAGATTACAACGGCGGGGATGATAACCGATGTAATTGAGTACCTTATCAAAGGCAGCACTCTGATAGTAGACACTATTAGGATTAGAAACAAATTGCATCTGCATACGTCCTTGCTTAAGAATAATCTTCTCACAACCCAATCGCTTACCCACACGACGAAGTGCAACGACCTGCATCAGTTCCTCACCTTGACGTGGAACAGGACCGAAACGATCTTGTAGACGTTTACGATAAGCATCAAGGTCTTCGTCTTTTTCAATATTATCAAGCTCACGATAAAGTAGCATACGCTCTGAACTACCCGGCACGTAGTTATCAGGGAAGTACATTTCAAGGTCGCTCTCTACAGCACAATCATCAATGAAATCATCACCCGTAATCTGCTTTCCTTCTTCCATCTCCTCTTCATACAAATCTTGGAACTCATCATTTTTCAGTTCCATCACCGCCTGATTGAGGATTTTCTGATAGGTCTCGTATCCCAAATCCTCCATAAATCCGCTCTGCTCAGAGCCTAAGAGATTACCCGCACCACGGATATCAAGGTCCTGCATCGCAAGATTAAATCCACTACCGAGGTCGGAGAAGGTCTCCAAAGCCTCCAGACGACGACGTGCCTCTGGGTTCAATGCAGCCAAAGGTGGAGCAAGAAGATAACAGAAAGCCTTTTTATTAGAACGTCCCACACGACCACGCATCTGGTGCAGGTCGGAGAGTCCGAAACGATGAGCATCGTTAATGATGATCGTATTGGCGTTGGAAATATCAATACCATTCTCAACAATCGTTGTTGAAAGCAGTACGTCATAGTCATAGTTCATAAAGCCCATCACTATCTCCTCCAATTCTTCAGGTTTCATCTGTCCATGTCCGATAGCAATACGGCAGTCTGGCACATACTTTTTAATAAGATTTGCTATCTCTGGAAGATTGCTGATGCGGTCATTTACAAAGTAAACCTGTCCATTACGGCTCATCTCAAAGTTAATAGCATCTGCTATCACTTCATGTGAAAAAGAAGCTATCTCGGTCTGAATAGGATAACGGTTAGGTGGCGGTGTACGCATAATACTCATATCACGTGCACCCATCAGTGAGAACTGGAGCGTACGTGGGATAGGCGTTGCCGACATCGTAAGGGTGTCAACATTCGTTTTCAGCTGTCTGAGTTTCTCCTTTGTCGACACACCAAACTTCTGTTCTTCATCAATGATAAGTAGTCCGAGGTCGTGCCACTTCACCGATTTACCTATCAACTTATGCGTACCGACAAGAATATTAATCTTTCCCTCTGCCAAATCTTCCAACACCTGTTTTGTTTGTTTAGCACTACGAGCACGTGAGAGGTAGTCGACACGTACAGGCATATCCTTCAATCGCTTCTTGAAAGTTTGGTAATGCTGGAAGGCTAAAACGGTTGTAGGTACTAATACAGCCACCTGCTTATTATCTACAGCAGCCTTGAAAGCAGCACGGATAGCCACCTCTGTCTTACCGAACCCCACGTCACCACAAACCAGACGATCCATCGGACGTGCGCTTTCCATATCTTGTTTGAGTTCTTGTGTAGCCTTCAACTGGTCGGGCGTATCCTCATAAAGGAACGAAGCCTCCAATTCATGCTGCATAAACGAGTCTGGAGAAAAGGCAAATCCTTTTTCACGACGTCGCTTAGCATAGAGTTTTATGAGGTCGCGAGCAATATCCTTGATACGCTTCTTCGCCTTTTCTTTCAGTCGATCCCAAGCACCTGAACCAAGAACAGACAATCGTGGTGCTTCACCACTATCACCACGACGATACTTACTAATCTTATAGAGCGAGTGAATAGATACATCCACAATATCATTATGCTGATAAACAAGACGTATCATCTCTTGATAAGATTCGCCAGCAGGCACACGAACCAGACCAGCAAACTTACCTATTCCAAAGTCTACGTGCACTAAGAAGTCACCAGGTTCCATCTCTTGCAGCTCTTTCATCGTCAAAGCCATTTTACCTTGACGTGCCTTGTCTGACTTGAGGTTGTACTTATGGAAACGGTCGAAAATCTGATGATCGGTAAAGAAACATACTTTCAGTGTACTATCAACAAAACCTTCATGCAACGTTCGGTTGACAGGTGTGAAAGGTAAAGCTCCCACCGTCGCATCCTGCCCCTCCCCAGACAGTTCAGCTACAGACAGATTCTCAGAGTCAGGTGAGACATTTGTATCTGATAATGAATCGAAGATATCCCTCAAACGTATAGTCTGCTTCTCGCTATCTGCAAAGATATAGAGTTTATAACCTTGCAGAAGATAGTCACGAAGGGTCTTAGACAGCAAGTCAAAGTTCTTGTGGAAGAGTGGTTGTGGCGAGGTACTAAAGTTTATCGTAACCCTTGAACCATCCTTCTTCTTTGCAAGGTCTGAAGAGGAATAATTCATACCAAACTCTATACGACGGAAATCAAGTGCATCGTTCATCCAACGTGAGGCTGGTACAAGTTGTCCTTCCTTACGGAAAGCCACTTCCAATTCACGCTGTTCTAACTCCGTCTTACCCTCTAACTTCTCTGTCAATGCTTGATTAGTAAAGCCTTCTTGATAGATATTATCAATCGCATCACGCACATAGAGGAAGTCCTTAAATGCCAACACGGCATCTTCTGGTAAGAACTGAAGGAATGGAACCTTCTCTTCTGACATCGTTGTCAGCTCTGGAACAATCTCAACACGTGTTAACTTCTCTGTAGACAGCTGTGTCTCTACCTCAAAGTTACGAATGGTTTCAATATCATCACCGAAGAAATCGATACGAAAAGGAAGTTCATTTGAGAAGGAATAGACATCAATAATACTACCACGCACAGCAAACTGACCTGGCTCATAGACATAATCAGTCTCTGTAAAACCAAAAGAACGTAAGGTTTTCTCTACCTCCACAATGTCAATATGCTGATCAACTGTCAATGTCAAACGACGTTCATCTAATTGCTTTTTTGACACAACAAGTTCTGATAGCGCTGATGGCTCAGTGACAATATAAAGCGGTAGAGCGTTGTCAGCATCCGAAGCAAGGGCAGAAAGTCGTGTCAGCACCTCTGTACGCAGGATTTCATTACCCGCATCACGCTGTCCATATTTCACTGCACGACGATAAGACGATGGAAAAAACAGCACCTCTGCTACCTTCCCCTCACCATCAGCAGGCATAGCAATTGTCTTGAGGTCATTGTAGAAATAACCCGCCTCGTCATTGTCATTCAAAACAAAAACGGTCGTTGTCTTCCATCGTTCAGCTATTGATGCAAAGAACATCGGAGCAGCTGAAGCCACGAGTCCTTGCAGAAACAGTTCTTATCGACTTATCTTTCTGTATCTTCTGTATCGCTCCTGCCTGTGGCAGCATAGCGTATAATTTCTGTATGTCTTGTATCTTCATCGCAAATGCGTTGTGCTTGCAAAGTTACAACAAATTTCAGACAGAGGGCAATTATCTATGAAATTAAGCAGAAAAGTACTTAAAGATTTGGTAGTTTCGTGAACTCTCCTTATATTTGCAGTCTGATTCAGTGGAAACAGAAGAGGATAAACATAGGAATAAAGGCGAATAACATCGACTAAAACCCATAAAAGTCCTCATTGTACTATGGGCTTGTTTGGATTTGACGGCAAGACGAGATGGTACGTAAGCACGCGGAGCATTGTTGACTGGCTCCTAAATCTCAGTTATCGAAAAATTAATTGGCGAAAACAATTACGCTCTCGCTGCCTAACCGAAGTACAGTAGGTTACTGGCTTTATCCGACTATTAGATAGTTGGACGAGACATCGCTCCGAGGATGTTGTTCCGAATCCAGAGAGTAAGCGATGCAGGTTCAATCGGAAATAGTCAGTGTATGCCTCGATGCACTGATGAAGATTTAGAGGATAAGATGTCGGTTGGTGGTCCAGGTCTTGCCGACATACGAAAATCGAAGGCTGGAATAAACGTGTAGAAAGCGTATGGTTTCCTTGTGCGGACGTGGGTTCGACTCCCACCAGGTCCACTTGAAGTACTCTAAACAAGAGTTTTTAGGAATTTGATTAAATCAGATAATCGCCGTAATCTCAATGAGTTACGGCGATTACCTGTTTATAAACCACTCTATTTAAGAGTACATACAGATACCGCCGAAACGCTCAAAATACTCCCAACTGGCTACAATATGGCTACAGAAAAAATCGACTTTGTAAAATTGTAGCCAGTGATACCATACAGAGTACGCATAGATACCGCATACTTCATTGTTATTCAAATAATTATGTCGAACTTTGCTGCTGTAAAAATAATGCGTAACTCACCCTTAATCGGGTCGAAAACACGATTTACTTCTGCACTAAAAACTTGCATGTATGAAGAGTATTTTCAGAACAAGCTTCTATTTACGAAGCAATTATTTGAACAAAGATGGGAAAGCATCGATTATGATGCGTATTCATCTTAATGGAGAAAGAATGGCACTCGGCACAACTGGTGTTCCATTGCAATAGATTGGGCATAGCAAAACAATTACATTGCTTTTGCTCTCCAAAAGCAATGCAATTGCACCCTAAAAGCATAACTATTTCCTTGTAAAAGCAATACTTTTATTTTTTAGTTTCATTTAGAACGTATCTCGAAGGCAAAATAACATAGATACAGTTTCGTATAATCTCTTTGCGCATCTCACAACTATTGGGTATTTGTTTTTATCGGTCGCATTTGTTACCTCAATATCTTTTTCATTTTTTTAATTTTGCATTCGAAATGAATATCAAGGCGTTCATTCTCTCAAATACTATAAATGAAGAATTATCTCTTGAACTTACATAAAGCAATATTTGCCTTTTTAAGTCTTATCTGTTCTTTTGTTGCAGTACATGCTCAACAAAAAAGCAATTTAAACGACACCGTTATATTATTGGAAGAAGTGTCGGTTAAACCCAAATTCAGTCTTACTTCACCCGATATGATGCAGGCTTTAGCCCATCAAAGGCGCATTGCAGGCAGCACATCTCTTGTAGAAATACGCCCAGATAATCAGCGAATAGCCACGATAAAAGATGCCTTAAAGATGCAACCAGGCGTTATGATACAAGAATTCTTTGGCTCAAACGATCAGCCCCGCTTAAATATTAGAGGCTCAGGAATACAGAGTAATCCTCAAAGACGAGGTGTTTATCTGCTTCAAGATGGTATTCCTGTGAATTTTTCAGATGGCTCTTATGTGGTAGGTATAATGGATGCGATGACCGCTCGCTATGTAGAAGTATTTAAAGGAGCGAATGCTTTGCGGTTTGGAGCAGGCACATTGGGTGGCGCATTGAACTTTGTTAGTAGAACAGCGCAAACAGATAGCACCACAAGTGTAAAGCTCGAAGGAGGCTCTTACGGCACAATAGGCTTAACATTCACCACAGGAAAGCGTATGGGTGCATGGGATATGTTTGTTGCTTCTACCTATAATGCTCAAAAAGGCTACCGTATTTATAACGAAAACAATCGTCTAACCGCTTCTATTAACGTAGGGTGGAAAAACCAAAAACACACTATCGAGAACCGAACCTTTATGCATTTCACACATCTTTACTTTCAAATGCCAGGTCCATTAACCCTCGATCAGCTTTTAACCAACCCCAAACAAGTGAGCGTAGGCGTTGACCTTCCCTTCTCAATGGGTCCTAATATCTTGAGAGATAAGCCTCATCGCAATGTCGATATGTTTCGAATCTCCAATCAAACAGGTATTGTTCTCAATGCAAAAAGCAATCTTTTAGCATCGGTCTACTATCAATATGCCGACGATAGGTTTGCCTTTCCCATCACCATCTCAATACCTCATTCTTTTAATAACGATCTTGGTGCAACCCTTTATTATAACTATTCCACCTCAAAACTACAGCTTTCGGCAGGCGCTTTAGCCTCTTTAGGTTGGATGAATCGACGCCATTACATCAACAAAGATGGCAAAGAGTCGTTTATGTTTGCATGGGATAAGTTACATTCTGCCAACTTTACCGCCTTTATTGAAGCCGATTATGCCTTGAATAAACAGCTACATGTGGTGTTAGATGTGCATGGAGTGCATAATATTCGCAATAGTAAAGACGTGTTTAGTGATCCAACTCTTCGCCCATGGTATAGCCATATGTCGAGAAAATATCGCTATTTCTATTCAGAAAACAGTACACTAAATCAGCAATTCACTGCCTTTAATCCTCGAATAGGTGTGGTTTACAATCCTATTCAACAAAAAGATATCCAGCTATTTGCCAATATTAGTAATAGTTATGAGCCTCCAACGTTCGACGAATTGGTAGGAACAGAGGTGACATCGAATATCAATACCAGTCCAAAGAAACTCTTTTCTATCGCTTTAAAGAAACAAACAGCTACCACATTTGAGGTTGGTAGCAAGGGACGTTTAACGCAATTGTCTTGGAATGTGGCTTTTTATAACTCGTGGGTAACCAACGAAATACTCGAAATAAAAGACTATGTGCGAGGCTTAAAGCGTACAGAAAACTACCCAAAGACCCTTCATCAGGGCTTAGAAGTAGGGCTTCAGGTGGCAAGTAAGCCCCATGTTTTAGGGTATAATATCGGTAGTTTCACCTTAGGAGCAGTGTATAATTATAGTCGTTTCATCTTTAAAGGTGGCAAATATGATGGAAAGTATCTAGCAGGAGTTCCACAACATTACATCAATAGCTCGCTCGATTATCAACATTCTTGTGGTTTTAATGGTTCTATATCATTAGAACTGAAACCAGGAAACACTCCAATCGACCACACAAACACCATGTTTCAGCCTGCTTATCATGTGTGGAACGCCCGTTTGGGCTATCAGTTCAACTCAAAATGGCATATCTATGTCGAGATGAAAAATATCGCAAATAAACGCTATTCATCAAGTTATGTCATCAGTGATGAGATACATAACCCCGCAATACCATTCCCAAACTTCACCGCAAAGCAACTAACTTTCTTCATTCCAGGGCAACCTCGAAGTGTATTTGCAGGCTTAACGTGGCGTTGGTAGAGGGCAATTGCATAGCAACTAATCAATAAAAACAAGCAACAATAATCGAAACTAAAACGAAAAAACAATGGTAGAGAAACGCATGAACATGGAACAAGGTCACTGGGTACTAGCAAAATTAGGTAAGAAAGTGTTGCGACCAGGTGGCCAAGAGTTAACTCACGAAATGCTAAAAGCAATGAACATCACTTCAGATGATGATGTAATAGAGTTCGCTCCGGGCTTAGGTTACACCGCAAAGCTTGCTCTTTCTCATCAACCTCATAGCTATGTGGCAGTAGAACTTAATGCAGAAGCAGCCAAACGAGTTGAAAATAACGTGCAAAACGATAAAATGCAGATTGTAATAGGAAACGCTTCAGAAACAGGTTTACCTGCAAATAGCGCCTCAAAGGTGTATGGAGAGGCCATGTTAACAATGCAAAGTAAACCACAAAAGCAAGCTATTATAGCCGAAGCAGCACGTTTATTGCGTCCAGGAGGGCTTTATGGCATTCATGAAATAGGTATATATCCCGACAATACATCACAAGAAGTGCGCAAAGAGATAGAGAGTGATCTTGCAAAAGGAATCAAAACCAATGTTCGTCCCTTAACTCTTGTAGAGTGGAAGGACATCTTAGAGGACAATGGTTTCGACATTTCGTATGTCGAAAGCAGACCAATGCACTTGTTAGAGCAGGCTCGTATGATTGCAGATGAAGGCTTTTGGAATTTCATTCGCATTGTATTTAGAATGTTAAAGAATAGCCATGCTCGTAAAAGAGTATTAGAAATGCGACGCATTTTCCGTAAACATGGCAACCACATCAATGCTATTTGCATTGTAGCACGTAAGCGATAGAACCACAAAACAGGCATTATAATGATAAAGAATAACGTTTTTAAGGCAATAACCTCATGGCAGTTAGTAGCAAAAAGCATTTTTATTGGCTTGGTGTTGCTATTGATGTCGTGTGAAAAAGAATCGTTTCTATCAGACGATTACGCACGTTATAAAGAGCTATTGCCAAACAAAAAAGAGTATGTTGATGACGATTTAGGCACTCAAGCGTTAGCAAAAGCCATCGAAGGACATTACTCTTCGAAGTTATCTATGATTTATTATGATGCCGAACGCATCAAACCGCTTCTTTATTTCACTGCAGGTAAACATCAAGTGCATTGCACCACTAATGCAAATGGATCGTTACACCTCAGCATAAATAAGTTTCATACCAACTTTATGCCGCTTTATGTGAGTGTAGAAATGGACGTATTATTATCTAAGGAGTAGGAGATACCATTCGATTGCAAGGTCGTGACGGCATCGTTCGTACGTCGGACGAAGGCAAACAGATTGGACTTGAATTGCCAGAGAGCGATGATGCTGAGCTAGAAGGATATTTCTTGCGTTCTAAAAACGAAGTTTCTGCCCTCATAGATCTTATGTTACCCGTTGCAATGAAGATGCAATGGCAAGGCACTAAGTAATGACTTGAAGACAAATAACATTACAATTAGCATTCAATAACCCCAAAAATAAACCATAACTTAAAGATAAACAATATGTATTTAAAGACAATTCAACAATTAAAAAGTAGCGTTTTATTACTCCTTTTCATGGCTTTTATGGCTGCATCGTGTAGTAATAACAATGAAGAAACAGGCGGTTCGTCTGCCGTTGGCGTTGTTACTGGAACCTATCAAGCCACAATAACCCCCACAATGGGCACCAAACAGATGGCTCAAGGACCTCATATCGTTGTTTTAGAAGCCCTTAATAACAATCAACAAGTGCGCTTTCATTTCGAAAAGTTCAATGCTCCTATGTTCGATTCAGATGGAAAATTGAGTGCAACAGCACGCATGCCCTTTGCCGTTTCGGGTGACTTTGTGATGGATGTAAAGCGTCAAAAGGATGGAAGCGTTCAGCTCCAATCAGTAAAAGGCACATTTAAAGCAGAGCCATACGGCACAAATGAGGTCGATCCTAATAAGATTCCAGAGGGCGTTTTGCCTCCTAATCTAAAAGGATTCGATACAGATAGAGCGCAAGCAAGTGGTGTTTTCAAAGACGGAAAGCTTGACTTAAAGGTGTCACCAAACATCCTTCCTGTTACAATTGTTATCGAAGCCGTTCGCAAGTAAATAGGTATTGAAAGGCGAAAAGCGCAGAATAACAGTGTTTTAACTTAATAAATCATCCAGATTTACTTTATTAATAACATGAATTTTAATATAAAAAGACAACTAAAAAGAACATCTATTGCAACGAATACTATGCTTGTTGCGTTGTGTTTTGTTGCAGTAAGCTGCACAAAAGCAGAGTTAGATGAAAAAGAAAGAGGATTGGTGGCTAAACAAGAATTGGCTGATCGCTTCGACAAACTCTTCTATGAAGGTTTTGAAAACCCTGATGAGACGGAGAAAAAGCTAAGAGAATTTGAACTCAATGATTTGGTTTCAAACGATAAAAACCTGCTGACCGACCAAGATATTCGTGTCGATAAGTCGATGATTGAAATGACTATTCGGTTAAGAAGAATACAAAACACGTTGGAAACTGAGCTTAACAAGGGCACAATCTTCGACGGATTTATTCAGAAAAACAGGGTGTTGCTCAACTGCAAGAGCGTGCTTCAGGAGCTGCCTTATCGTACAAGGAAGGGCAAAAAGTATGAATATTTGGAAACGAAAGTGGCCGATATAGAACGTCTAATCAATGAAACATTGACGAAGAAAGAAAGAAGTTTAGGGCCAATTCCTAACGAGTTGTTGGGAAAACAATGGAAATGGAAGATAGATTTCGACCCCTATCAGTTCAATTCTGCCGACCTTTATTCGGATATTTTCAAGAAATTGAAAGACTTTAGCTTTGATTTTCATTTCAATAACGACAATACCATCACGGCAAAACGTTTCTTCTTAGCCCCTGTTATCATGGAAGGTTCAGAGAGTTTTGATGCAGCCGGCGACTGGACTCCAGCGTTAATGGGAGATAAAAAGATAGAATGCTATGCATACAATCATAAGCTATTCTTCTATGTTCCGATGATAGACAACGCCGATTTCAATACAGGTCGGGGCAATGTTGCACATGCTTGGTACTATGAATACGATTATAAGGTTGAGGGAAATGAATTGATACTCACGATGAATCGTGTGGGGCTGTACACCATGGTCAATCAGTTTATCACCACAAAGAATGATGCTGAAATGGAATATAGCTATGATGCGGCTTTCAAGTCATTCACTTTATCGAGTAATTCGCTATGAATCACGCAGTAAAATCAATGCTATCGTTGTGTGTTTTCATGCTAACGGTTTTTGCAAGTTGCATCAATCGTGAGTTTGATAGTAACGATGAGTTTAAGCATAGCAAATCCATTGCGCTCAATGCAGACAATGATCGGCTGCTCTCTCGCATCTTTATTATCAATGAAAACAAGTCTTATTTGTGGTTTGACCTCAATAATGAGGTGGCAAACTTCTCTAAACCTCAGTTCACTTTGCCTATCATTGAAGGCGGAAAAAATAGTTTTCGCAATTTTCCCTTGCGTGGATTGCTTTATGAATACAAGGCTTCGGAGAATGAACTCACATTTAAGAATGTGCCCGAACAATTCGTTCAGATGGGCAACGACCAACTTTCGTTGACGTTTAAGCTGTCAATGACCGATGGAAAAGAGGTGGTTCTACCCAATAAGAAAGTGGTAGAGACCTCGAAAAAGCAATATCTTCTGACCTTGGTTCGCCTTCAGTTTGCCTCTGATAATGCCACTTTCAATGTGGGAGAGAAGATAAAACGAGGGGGGAGAACCTATGAATTTCTTCCGTTTAAGACCGAACTCACGCTGATAAATTAATGAAAATGAACCATAAACTATATAGATTGATACCATTGTTGTTGTTGATTGGCGTGATTAAAGTTCATGCACAGCAAACACGATTGGACACAACGAAGACGCAACAGATAAAGAAGTCGTTGTGACGGCCGACAAACACAACAAGAATGTGGGCGAAATCAAACGCACAGCCGAGCAACTTCGGGTGGAGATGCCTGTCGATATGAATGACTTAGTGCGTTATATTCCGTCGGTAGGAGTGTCGGTTTCGAGTTCAAGAGGAGGCATGCGAGGCTTTGCTATCCGTGGAGTTGAGGCCAATAGAGTGGCAATCAGCATTGATGGTATACTGCAACCAGAGATTCAAGACAATATCGTCTTTAGCTCATATGGCCTTTCTAATGCCTCAAGAATAGACTTTGATCCCTACTTTGCAACGTCAGTTGAGATTCAGAAAGGAGCCAATTCGTTTGTCAGTGGGACTGGAGCCTTGGGCGGAACGGTGAACTATTCTACCAAAGAAGCACGTGACTTGATTGAAGGAAACAAGCAATGGGGGGGTCTTAACTACCATCAATTACAATGGAAAAGAGAACCTTCGAACCTATCTTTTGGGTGGTGCTGTACGCTTAAAGCATTTCGATGCTCTGTTAATGGCGGCACATAGAGATGGTAATGAATTGCGAAACTTCTCGCATGGAAAGTATACCCGCAACATCACTTCTACGCAAATAGACCCTATGGACTTTCATCAGAACACGTGGTTAGGTAAACTTTCCTATGCGCCGAGCGACAATCATAAGTTTGTTTTGTCGTTTTATGCGATGAATCGCAAGACAAATGCCGATATCTGGACCCTCGAACCGATAGATGCTTTCACTGCCGATGGAAAACCTTATTACTATTCTCATGACCAATCGCTTTGTCGTTCACTCTCGTTTTCCTATCGATACTTGAACGAAAAAGGCTTTGTTCGTAAGCTAATGGCAAAGGCTCATCTGCAAAATTCCTATTTGGATGCTACCACATGGACCGACTTTTATCGTCCAAACTTCGACCTTGTGAACAGTGATATGACTCTCATCTACGAGGGAAAGCACACGAAGTATCGCGGACAAGCTACAAAAGACAAGCTCATTCAATTGAATATAGACAGCAAACGCTTTGATTTAGGCAACTTAGGAAGCCATATTTTTAACCTCTCTACATTGATAATGCAGCGTAACAGCGATGCAAGGAACGTGGATATTGAAACTCCTTTGGCCTCAGATCCAGTCACTGGATACACGGTTAGAATGGGAAAGGTTTATAAATACGGTGAAGCCATGGGGGTGTTTGCTCAAACTTATTCGTTCTTAAACCCCATAACACGATTCAATTGCGGCCTTTCTTTGATGGATGATATAGCGTTTGGTAAGAAGTTCACAATGAAATTGGGTGTGAGATACGACTATTTCTTGACGAAAGACAAGGCAGACGAGGGCGAACAAAACATGGGATATATTCGCTATCTCTTGCAAAACATGCAGGGAGCAGCCATGAATTTCGACCCCATTCACGACAAAGAATCGGGCTTTTCGTTTTTAACGTCGGTGTCTTATGCCTTCCATCCGCTGCTGAACATATCCTATCGGTTCTCTACAGGCTTTCGAGTTCCGAACACAGAAGAAAAGTATTTCCAATTCTATAGCCTTTGGCCATCGTTTGTTGTGTTATCAAATAGGGGCTTAAAAAGCCGAGAAATCTTTCAATCATGAAGTCGAATTAAATGGTCGGGGCAAAGGTTTTGGCTATTTGTTGAGCCTGTATTATAACCAATATTCAGACTTTATAGAGCTGAAACAAGGCACATTGACGATTGAAGAGCCTTTAATGCAGCGGTCAAAAAGCATTTCTTATGCCAAGAATGTCAATCAATCGTCGGCCCATCTGATGGGATTTGATGCCGCCTTGCAGGTATATCCCGGTGAGTGGATAGACAGATTACAAAGGCTTTATGCTTTCATCGGCCTTTAGTTATGCCGAAGGAGAGTCGTCATCGGGAATGAGTATGCTTGGCATTCAGCCTTTAACGGGAAACGTCGGCATTGAATATACGTCGCCAAATGGGCGTTGGCAGGCCAATGTTAAAGCCAATTTATTCTTTGCAAAGCCTGTATCTCAAACTACTTTCTGGGATAAAGACGCCGCAGGAAAAGAGCTTATACGCCGTTATCCGGCTTCATTCATGAGCAATGCCTATACATTTGATGTCTACGGCTATTACAAACTGACACGCAATCTCACGCTAAGGGCAGGCATATATAACCTGTTAAACAATGAGTATCTACGTTGGGATGACTTGCGACAACTAACAAATCCCGCGCTGCTTTCAAACATAAACTACTTCTTTCAGGATGGAAAGAAGTCATTGAGTAGGTTTACTCGTCCTAAGAGATATATCTCTATAGCTCTTGAATACAAACTTTAAACGAAATAAAACAGATATGAAAAGAACATTAATCATTGTCAGTCTGCTCGCAACCCTACTCTTTTCGGCTTGTGATCAGCGCAATACGATAGACGTATATGAAACAAACAGTACGCCAGACCTAAGTAATCCTGTCATACAAAAGCTGACAAATGTCAGTTGGTATAAGGGAGGTAGCTTAGAAAACACAACAGTTTGGACCACCACTAAGTTCAAAGATAAAGCTTCTTCGCCTTTTGAGAGCATGCTTTATTCTATGGCTTGGATAGGAATGGAACTTCATCGGGACGGCACTTCCCACGCTATTGTTCCGCCCACCCTTTGGAGAAAGCACTTACATCTTTTGCCAAGGGAAGTGGAAAGTGTCTGAAACCGAGAAGAATACTGTTATCATCGACACGAAGATTCCAGTGGGATATACCAATATTAAGTTTAAAGTGAAGAACATAGAAGCTAAAGATAACGTCAGCATTCTTACCGCTTCATTGGACTTTGGCGACCGAATCTTGATGTTAGACTTTTATAATAATACTTCGATTTATGGCGATGAACCTGATAACAACTATCCTGGTATCGGCAAATCTACAAGTCAAGATTGGTTCTCTACAATGAAAGTGCAGCACGATAAGCTTGCAGAGAGCGACTTTCTCAACACTTCTTGGGAGACCATAGGCTATAAAACAGAGAATAAAGACGAGGTAGATGACAGGTCGGAACTATCTATGCGCACGCTGCATATAGACGATTTGCTGACTAAAACGCCTGCTTTCTTCTTTGGTTTGAAGTTCTCTTTCGCTGAGAATCATAAGGCTTTTATTCAATCTCCAACGCTAATGAAAGACTTGTATCATAAGAATTGGAGTGAGATTGAAGAGGAAAAATATCCTGTTGTGACGGCAAATTGGAGAATAGATGGTAGCCGTCTCATCGTTGAAACAGACGAATTGCCTTATACAAGCTTTGGAGAAACGATGTTTAACCTTATCACTGACAAGACACAGGCTGTCTTTTGGCCTTCTAAAACGCCTGATAAGGGAGTGTATTTATGGCGACATTTCTACTATATCTTTGAGGTTATAAAGCATACCGACAAAGGAAACTGGTATCGAATCACGTCACCTGAGGAGACACACTACGTGTTTATGTTGAAGACTTCGATGCCCGATGTCTCTAAATTTGTAGGAGTTAAGAACGCGGTTAGTAAATTAAATTAAGATAATGAAAGGCATATTGAAAATGAAAAAGTATCTATATACGTTGTTGTCCCTATTGTTTGTGGCTACAATTTCATCGTGTGAGAAGGGCGATTTGCTAAACATCATCACGCAAGATATTGACTTAAACGAGAACTCTAAAGAGTATCAACAATATTTAAAGGAGCGAATTGAGTCGTATTTGAAGACTTATCGTTTTGAAGAAGCAAAGAAATTAGTGCCTAAACTCACTGAAGAGGAGGCGCAAAAGCGGTTTTGGGTCTTATATAATAAGTATCATCAAGAGGCTCTAACGCAAGGATGTGGCTATATCTTAGCGTCAGGTGACACGCTGTTTCTAAAGGTAATGAACAAAGACGAGATAGCCCCGAGTCAGTTAAAAGCGTTGACTTCGTTTTATGATTATGTCGAATTGAAGGGCACAAACCAAGAAACAACGCTGTGGGGCTTAGGAAATTATCCTGCATTGGAAACACTTTCGTTCCCTTCTTGCTTTGTTTATAAGGTGAAAGATCTTGATAAACTCAAGCAACTTAGAGTCTTTTCGCTCACTGCCGACAAAGAGAAATATGAGTGGTGGTTTACTTCTAAGGCTTTCAAACCTATTGATATGGCGGGTTATGACCTATCAAAGAATGATAAGTTAGATTCACTTCTGTTTGATGGTGTAGATATTTCGAATCTCAAAGTGACTCCAAACACAATGCGGTTATTGTCATTGAAGCACGGCATTTATACCAATGCAAGCCTCAATAACATTCATGCAAGGCACATAGATATAGAGAATTCAGACGCAGCCGATGACGAATTGATTATCAATAACAAGGCAATTCAGCGCTTATCTATTGAGACTAATGCCGACAATAATAAGCCGTTTAAGCTTATAAACGTAGCAAACTCGTCGTTACATAAGCTTTATGTGGTGGAAACTTCAATGGAACAGCGCACACTAAAGAAGGTAATCTTGAACGAAAATATAGATACTTTGACTGTTGGTGGCTATATTTCGCGCGGCGATGTGCCACAACAAAGCGTGGAACTCGTTGGACTTTCAAGGCTCAATCGACTCAAACATTTATCTTATAACCCTGATTTCAGCCCCATAGCTACTAAGGATTTGCCGAAGAACATAGAGGAATTGTATATCGGTGGCTCTGGAAATGTGCCCTATAATGACGGAGATTCGTTTGATTATAGCCACCTTTCAAAGCTTAAAATCTATTCAAACGGAAAGTTTATTTCGGCAAATATGAAGCTATCTACAGCCATAGATTCGATTTATTTGTTTCCTTCTCAAGTGTTTGGTGACTTGAAAGCGCTTGACTTTTCAGGCTTAAAATTCACCAAAGCCGATATTTATATAGGCAGTTTAACGCGAAATGATGTGGAGTTGCCTATGCTTAAGCGTTTTGTTTTCCCTGCAACACTGAGACAACTCAAGTTGAGTTATGCTCAAAGTGAGGTCGTTGATCTGAGTCGTTGCACGCATTTGAAATCCCTTTATGTCTTTGAATCAGGTGCTGGAGAGCGGGCAATCAAGAAGCTGATACTACCAAAGAATCTCAAGAAAAGTGACTTTAAGCGACAGCATAAGAGTGAGTTTGAAAACGATTATGCCTTTAAGTTGTCGGATATTAGTAATGAAACAGTGATTGAAAACCTGCCTTCGTGGGTTGAAAATGACGGAAATGGGACGTATAGTGTACCGAATGATTAGTGAAATGAATATGGTTTTAACTCTAAAATAAATTGTAAAATGAAAAAGATATGTAGTAATCTATTCGCTGTTCTCTGTCTGATGATGGGAACAATGATGATGTTTTCGTGCTCAAAGAGTGAGGATACGCCCAATGAAAGGGTAATCCTGAGGCACAAGTAAAGGTGAAAGAAGAAACGAAATCGGCCATTATCAGCGTTAAAAACCTACCCGCAAAGAGCGAAGTGCTGTTGGTTTATGCTGACGATCGGGGGCAGATGCTCACCAAAGGCCTTACCGATGCACAGGGAAACTGGCAGTTTGACGCCGACCAATTGGTGGGATTTGAACAGCATTTGAAAGTAATGGTGAAAGAAAATGACCAAAACAAACTGATTCAAACCCTCACTATTCCGGCTGCAAAGCAGACTCTCACACAGCAACAGATTGAGAATTTGCTGATGAAACACACCTGGAGTTCGGTTGTTTACACTTCACGCATGCTCATTAAACATAAGGGAAACCTACCTTTGGATATGTTTATAGGAGTTGCACAAAAGCAGTTTAAGTTTGAAAATAATGGTAAGTTTGTCTTCAAGGTAACCTCTCCACTGAACTTTACCGATAATAATGGCTCGTGGACACTTAGCAATCAAGAGCTAACCATTAATACAAAGATTCCTCTTGGACCTCTATCTATGACGCATGTACGCATCAATAAGCTCACCGACGATGAGCTTTCGCTGTTGGCAGAGATATCCGATGGCTTGTTCTTAATCAGTTTTAAGGCACAAAAATAATTGAAAATAAAGGAAGTAGAGAGTGTTTTTCTACTTCCTTTTCTTCTTTTTATACCTCAAAAGGGTAAAAATACCTAAAGATAGGTATGGCAAAGAATTGAGAAAGTGTGTATTTTTGCAGACGAAAGTTGGTGGTAACATGAAAAAAACAATTTTTTCGCAACTCGAATCGTCTGCTCTTTTTTCTGGATTAGATGCTAACGACATCGAAAGACACTTGAACACGCTTCGATATAGCGTGAAAAAGGTGCCTGCTAAAACTGTTTTTATATCAGAAAACGACTCTCTTTGCGAAATAATTGTGGTGGTTGAAGGACTTGTTTCGGCTGGAATGAGCACGGCAAAAGGCAAACATTTAATGGTAGATTATTTGAAAGCAGGCACCATGTTGGCTCCTGCTTTTGTGTATTCTGATGAGTGTGAGGTTCCTGTTGAAGTGAAAACGATAGAGAAGAGCGTATTATTTTGTATGTCGAAAGACGACTTTTCACTTCTAATTAGCTTCTGCGAGCCTGTTCGAAACAACTTTATTCATATTCTATCGCATATTAATTTCTTTTTAATTAGCAAGATTCGTATGGTGTATATGAGCTCTATTAAAGAGAAGATTGCCACTTTTTTACTTCGAAAGGCCACCATAATGCATTGCGATTCGGTACCTCTTAGTCTGTCGAGAAGGCAACTTGCCGATGTGTTTGGTATTCAAAAAAGCTCGTTAATACGCACTCTTAACGAACTGGAACACGACAATTTAATTTTTGTTCGAGAGAAAGAGATTGTCATTCTCGATGCACATGGCTTGCAAGAGATATTGAAAGGCTAATCCATCTCATTGCTTTTGCACTCTAATCTCAATGCAATTGCACCCTAAAAGCATAGCTATTGCAATGTAAAAGCAATGCTTTTTTAAGGTTTATACAAGTTTATATAGGCTATTTAAGTCCCAACAAATCATTTTATATGAAATTAGCAGCATAGCTGCAGTAAATAATGAATTATGTGGTAGACAAGGTAAAGGGGGGAGTAAAAAGAGGATGTGTCCATTTTGACACACCCTCTTTTTTTATTTATCATAATTGAACTAATCTGTGAATCTTCCAAGAAGTGAACTAATCTAACCTACTAAAACAAAGAGAAGTTATTACTTCTATTACCATAATAAGTTTAATTTCGTTTTGCTGTCACTTTTAACATTTCTCATAACAGCATTGTTTATCAACACATTAACCTGTCAATTTGAATGACAAGAATGACAGGAAAATTTGTTTTCAAGTAATATTTCCTTCGAGACAGTGCCCACGTCTAATCCATTTCCACCCTATAATAGACTCTACAAGATGAGGGTCATTTATGTGGCAATAATGCTTTCAGATGCTCAAAGTGCCTCATCATACTTTGTTTCGTTTGCTCATCACGCTCTACCCGACACGCCGCTTCTAAGTCAGATAAGAAGGGAAGATAGTCAGTCTCAGCAATAAAGCGAGCCGCACGTTCTCTTACCGCAGGACTATTGTCAAAGAGTAAGCCTTGCACCCAACGCTTAGCATCCCATGACCGACATGCCTGCAACCAGTCGAGTGCAGCTATCTTCTCCTTAGGCGAACCATATAAGAATGTTCTATAATATCCACGTTCCTTTCTCAAATCATCCTTCGTCATGAGAATCTCACGATTGTATAAATCGGGATTAACGACCCGCTTCGAATAGGCTACGACTGGCATGCGTAAGGTCCAACGCACCATGCGTGGTATCATCCACATCATTCCTGGTGTCGCCTCTGGGTGCGAGATACTACTAAAGACACGCCCTTTCCCATACTCATTGGCGATAAAGAAAGGACGATTATTCGTCATGTTAGCTGGAGCATTACCCTCTTCATGCACATCGGTTTCCATTATCGCCATAGTCGTGTAAGGAAGTGGAATATTGTCACTTTTTACAAGGACAGGACCTTCGTAATACATGACGTATGACTTATCACGCTTAGCAAGCTCAGGGAATAGTTTTTTACCTTCTGCCGTGAGGGAGAAGGCTGATATTCCATGTCCACGATTATCATGCTCAATATCAATTGCCTTTCCACCATTAATGTGCATACAAGCATATCCTGGTGTGTCTGTAAAGAGATAGGCACCAGCACAGATACCCACAGCACCTTTTCCTGAACGAATAAAGTTTCTTATTCGTTCCATGTTTTCCTCTCCAAGATTCATATACTGCGTCGTTCCTTCACCTCCTGGGATAATGATAGCATCCAAATCCTTCAAAACGCCATTCGCAATATCACCCGTAGTGATAGTTCGGACCGCCATATCAGGATCCAATTGTATGGATGCAATCGTCTCCCAAATACATGTTTGTGCACCGCCATTACCTTGGAAAACACCCACACGCACCTTGTTTCCTACTCCCATACTCCATGCACTCAGTCCTACCAAGCACATGGCAATGATGAAAAACGTTTTTCGTAGCATAATTGTTTATGTTAGTTTGTAATTCTTTTATAGTCAAGTTTGCGCATAGTCAATCTACTATGAACGAAACAAAGATAGTATTTATCTTTGATATTTACATGTAAACAAAAGTGTTTTAAGTATTTTTAGACTATCGTTTAGTACCTTATCCCACACGCTTATAGGTTCACAACAGACCTACCTACCCTTCCCTACCAAAGTATAGATGCCCAACACCATTGGTGCTAATGCTCAGCACATATAGTGCGGAGGGCATAAACGACACCAGCAATACCATAAGAATGGGATAAAGCAGTATAGACATTTACATGGAATGAGCCTTTAACTTACACTCTATTACGTATGTTTATAGAAAATGATTACCTTTGCATAGTAGTTTAGATCAAATCACAACGATATGAAAAAACAACTTATCTTGCTTTGTGCGTTAGCCATCTCAGCATCGTTACACGTCACAGCACAATCATTCAGAAAGCAGATCAGTGAGCATCCTGAGCTTTCTGCCAACAATTACCTTGCTTACCCAGCACCTTCGGGTAGGCTAACGCCTGCTCCTTCAGGCTATCTTCCTGTATATCTATCGCATTATGGGCGACATGGATCACGCTATCTCATTCATGAGCAACAGTATCTCCGTCCTATAGAAACCCTACAGCAAGCTGATTCGGCTGGTGTGTTGACCAATGAGGGAAAGGATGTTTTGAGGAAATTACACCTCATGTATACAGAATCTTACAAACGATGGGGAGAGCTGACACCATTAGGAGCACAGCAGCATCAGCAGATTGCACGAAGAATGTACCGTCGTTTCCCATCTGTATTCCGTGATTCGGTATGGGTGGATGCCAAGTCGACGGATGTTATCCGTTGTATTCTTTCCATGGAGAACGAACTGCAGGAACTGATTCGACATAACCCTCGGTTGAGAATTAGGCATGATGCGAGCGCACATGACATGTATTTTATGAAGCAGCCAGACAAGAAACTCTCTCATCAAAGGGATAGCAGTGCTGTAAAGAATACGATTGATGAGTGGGGTAAACGTAATATTGATACCAAACCATTGATGGCTCGTCTCTTTAAGGATAAGGAATACGTGACAAAGAAGGTGGATGCAGGACAGCTTACCTTCGACCTTTTCAGTTTAGCAAGCATTGTTCAGAACTCAGAGATACGCCATTCGCTCTCGCTATACAACCTCTTTACAGCCGATGAGTTGTACCAACTATGGCAGAGGAGCAATGCTTGGTGGTACTTACGTTATGCCAGTGCGCCACAAAGCGGAGGTAATCAACCTTTCTCACAGCGTAATCTCTTGCGCAAGATTATCACTGATGCTGATTCTTGTCTTGCCCTCCCTCATCCAGGTGCAACCCTTCGTTTCGGCCATGACACGATGGTTATGCCATTGACGTGCCTACTGAATCTTAATAACAATGATATTAGGTTTCAGATATAGATAGTCTTACCCTAAAGGGTTGGAGTTCTACACGCATTGTCCCTATGGCTGCTAACATCCAGTTCGTTTTCTATAAGAATCCGAAGAATCCAAAAGCAGATGTCCTCGTGAAGGTCTTACTCAACGAGGAGGAAGCTACGCTACCCCTTCCAAAGACCTCTACACCATATTACTATCGATGGAGTGACTTTAAAGAAGTTCTATCTTTCAAAGCTAAATAGCTATCATGAATAAGGGGCTATGCCCTTGGTTGTTATCATAGCTATATTCTCTTCCCCCTAACAAGACGCCCTTCTCGATGTGAGAAGGGCGTCTTGCCGTTAGGAGATACAACTCCTATCATATAGTACAGAAAGCAGAAAAGGTTGAACTACCAATGGTTAGTCCAACCTTTTCTATCTAATTTATTATCGCCTCAAACACTGAAACTAAGCAAAATCAAATTTGCTGTCATTTCTGTCATGCGCTTACGACTTGTAATACACTATAATTTAGATTATTACGACAAATGTTAAATATGACAGCAAACAAAAATAAAACTAAAATAGGGGTATATAGTGTGTTTTGTTGCGCACTCAATATTGACAAATCATCTTGACTTATCTAAACTAAACAATATATCACGACCCTGTACATCCTTACTTGCAAACAATCGCATAATGTTTCGGAAAGGGGTAGGCATGTGTGAGAAATCACTTCCAACACAATCAAAGATAGTGCGATTATTTACTTCAAGTGATGAACACATTTTCCCTTTCCCATAACGATCACGATGCTCACCATCTCTTACCCGTGCTTCTGGGTGCTGACGAATTAGCGTTATGACGCTATCATTCGCCTCTTTGGACAATTTAATACGATTGCCTTCCAGGTAATAGCCATCCCATTCAGATACAGTTATTATCCGTGTCTTCGTATTATATCTGAATATATAGGCGGGAACAGAGCCTCCTCCATATGAAAGAAACCCTTTGAGGATATAATTCTGTTCCTTTGCAAGATACGACTTACGTAGGTTAAGGATTTCCTTTTGATGCCGATTATATAATAAGGAGTCGATAACAAAAAGACTATAAGCCTTCATACCTCGGGCTTTATCAAGCTTATTATCCGACCATGCCATCAGTACTCCCCACTGGTCATAGAACTTCCATTCAGCAGAATCAGGGATGACTGGTGAATCAGCAGTGAACCCTTTATACTTCACCTTATCTACTATTCCTCCCCTATCGCACACGAAGAAAGAATATTTAGATAAAGCATAACCTTCTGTAATGACATGAGTCTTATCTTTATACCATACAGACCTTGGACCACTAAAAGTGAAAACAAGCAGAGCTATAAATCCACCAACAAGTACAACCACACTGGAGAGGATAATCACCAACACACCTAACAGCTTATTATGGTTTAGGCTCTTTCTGATGACTCTCCCTATAGGATAAAACCATATAGGAAGGGTGCAGAGCATACCATAATACAATATGCTGTCTAAGACAAAATTGAGCTGTAGATTATCTGGCAGACACATGTGCGATATCCACCAACTGAAGCACAGTAGGATGTGAAGTAAGAAGATAGAATATACAATCCGCTTAGTTGTCATAACAATCAGCATTTGTTACGAACAAGGAACATACTTCTTTATTCGTGCGTGATAAATCGTTGCTCGGCTAACTGTTCATACTTTGTACCCTTACGGCCATAGTTAGCGTATGGATAGATGCTAATACCACCACGTGGAGTAAAGATTCCAGTAACCTCGATGTACTTAGGATCCATCAACTTGATAAGGTCCTTCATAATCGTATTTACACAATCTTCATGGAAGTCACCGTGGTTACGGAAACTAAAAAGATATAGTTTCAAACTCTTACTCTCAACCATTTGTACGTCTGGGATGTATGAAATACGAATCTCTGCAAAGTCTGGTTGACCTGTAATAGGACATAAACTGGTAAACTCAGGACAGTTGAAGCGTACCCAATAGTCATTATCAGGGTGCTTGTTAACAAATGATTCCAACACCTCTGGTGCATAATCCATTCTGTATTGAGTCTTTGAACCTAATGACTTTAAGCCTTCTTTTTCTCTTTCCATATTCTTCTTTAAAGAAATTAAGCCAATAAGTTTAGTACCCTAATGTGCAATAAACGTTATTGGCTTAACTTGTGTTTTATTTAACTTAATGCAAATATCTTCCAAATACTATAGTTTACATCATTATCATAAGTATCCTCTCCCTCATGTTCCTTCAAAGCCTTTACTATACGAATGGTGATTGGAAGAGCGATAACCTCATAAACTGTCTTCAATAAAACCTGCCAAAGCATGAGTTTAGGGAGTTCTTCTGTTGGAACAACACCGCCCAATGCTAATGGGAAGAAGATAACAGAGTCGAAACTCTCACCCACAATAGTACTAAGAATTGCTCGTAATGAGAAGTTACGTCCCTTGTCGCGAATCTTCATCTTACTCATCACATAAGCATTAGCGAATGAACCTACGATGAAAGCTACGAAAGAGGCTGCTGCCACACGTGGAGCAAGACCAAAGATAGCATGGAAACCTGCTTCATTCGTCCAATAAGGGGCACCTGGAATCCAATCACACAACGCACCCATTGCCACGAAGAAGAAGTTCATCGCAAAGCCTGTCCATATCAGTAGACGTGCCTTTTGAAATCCCCAAACCTCACATACACAGTCGTTGATGATGTAAGAGATTGGAAAAACAATCAATCCACCTGTCAATGAGATACCTAACACAGAGATCTGCTTTGTCTCGAGGATGTTTGCCGCAATAAGGCAAACGCAAAAGAGGATGCTGAAAAGCATAAACAGCACACTCACTTGTTGTTTACTTTTTGTCATTGTCTTGTTTTGTTAAAGGGGGTTGATCAAGTACCCCTATTTAATTAAGTGGCTGCAAAGGTACACATTTTTATCCAAACAACCTAACTTCTATAGAAAAAGAAAAGTGTGTTAAAACACTGAACTACAAGAACAGACGCTCTGTCTATCGATAGAATCAGTATTCTAACACACTTAAGTTATATACAATATAAGTTTAGACGTGGCTAAAAATTATATTGCCCTTTTACCATATAGAAGTTTAATCTTCCCAAGGAGTGAATGCAATTTCGCCCCATTCGTTTTCTTTCGCTTCAAACCATCTACTCCACCTGTTTCACCTCTGTCACCAGGTTTAGGATTAGTTGGTTCTACTGGTACACCACTATGGTTACCAAAATGATTGTCAAGAATGTCACCATTAACATTCAATACGACTTTCTCACTCTGAGGAGCTATATATATCTTCTTCATAATTGTACTCCCTTCTTACTTAATTACAACCTTCTTACCATTCACGATATAGACACCACGAGTTGGGTTCTCTACACGACGACCTTGTAAGTCATAGTAAACACCATCCTCAGTGCTATGCTTTGAGTTTTCGATAGTCTCAATACCAGTTGTACCACCATCCTCAAACTCTAAGACAAAGCCCTTAGCTTGTGCCTCAGCATTGGTAAGTACAAGGAAAGCCTTGTTGCCAGGGATATTAGTAACGTTACTCTTCACCTTATAGAAACCTATTGGGTTTCTGCTATCAGCGGTGTTGATATTGAAAGCACGAATATTATCACGTGTTACATTGTGTTCTGCTCCAGTACCATCCTTTACGGTCAAGCCATTGATAGCCTCTCCAAAGAATGTTCCACAAAAGGCGGTTATTGCTTTGCTTAGGTTTTTCATCACCTGTAGGCAACAACTGATTATCAGCAGGATTCGTTGAGTTACACTCCAAAACAACAGCGGTCTGAGCTGGAACAACATCGCCTTGCTGAGCAAGTTTCTTCACTTTTGCGAAGTAATAACCATCTGCATTCTTAGCTTCAACGCCTTCAATAGTATAAGCTTTCACATCACCCTTAATTTGGAATGGGAAGTCTACATAGAGTGTAGTATAATACTTACCATCTCGACCCCTCATGT
>BNJU01001553.1_pt1 | contig 150640 bp, 200 predicted proteins | sample 8539281 | NCBI WGS metagenome assembly BNJU01 (sample SAMD00202456, study PRJDB9452) | human saliva metagenome | isolation source: human saliva | place: Japan | reverse complement strand
CCATAGAAATTCTAAATCTATGCGGCAGTTCTGTTTCTTGTCTTTTTCTGATATTTATATAAATTATAGCCTATCGCCACGAGTAAAACTTCCAGTTTGACTGAATGAATACCTCTTCGGACAATTCTCTGGTACCAACGGTTGCTTTTCATAATTCCGAAAGTACCTTCTGCTTGTATCGAACGATTCATTCTCAATAACGCACCGTGGATACTTTCAAGGTTTTCTATTACTTCCTTATGCATGGAAGTTAGTTCCTGATTGATCCGAACAGTTCGATTCTTATCTGTCTTCTTACATTTCTTTGCATATGGACATCCGCTACAGTCTTCGCATTCATACAGTTCTTCCTTGCGTCCGTACTGATTTCCCCTCACACCTTTTCTGCATAAAAAATGGAATGCTTTATCGTTAGGACATCTCATGACTCCTTGTTCATCAATTCTGAAGTTAACTGCACGAAATGGATCTTCATGATATTTCCGATCCTTAGTTTCCTTTTTAAACATTGGAAATTTCATATACTTTTCAATTCCGTTCTGTTCACAGAAAATATAATTATTGTATGAGCCATATCCGGCATCTGCCACAGGATATTTGGGATAGAATCCATAAGTTTGTTTGAAGTGATCCATCATAGGAACGAAACAATCCATATCTGAACGATAATGGTTAACGTCAACAACTGCAATATATTCATCTGCTACACCAATCTGTACATTATATGCCGGCAGAATCTGATCATGCCCATGTAATCCGTTTTGATACGCATAAAAGGTAGCGGAGTTATCTGTTTTAGAGTAACTGTTTCGGTTAGGGACCACAGATTTCAATTTTTGTATGTATTCTTGAAGTTTCTGACAGAAAAGTAGTCAAGTGTTCATAATGACGCTGTTCTTTTGGATTTTCGCTTTCCGCTTCGTAAACAAATGTACTGGTATCCAGTTCCCATAAATGTACTAGCTGCTCAACGATTTCATTCAGATAATCCGGTACATACTCCGAGTTTGATTGTGATCTGTACCCGCTCCATGCGATTTCTGCATTAATTTCCTTAATCTCCGCAGTGATTTTTCGTAAAAGCTTGTAACGGAACTTTTCGGTAGCCTTCTTCCATACCCAGGTATACTTGTTTGCGTTTGCTTCAAACTTGGAGCCGTCGATGTAGAGATGTTGAAGATTACATGCTCCTCGTTAAAGATAGCATGATTGATGTCATTAAAAATGTTTTCAATCTTATCTTGAAGTATTTCATTGATGAAATATCCAAAGGTTCTGTATGACGAAGTCCGTGATCCATGAGATACATGAACCTGATATTAACTTTTGCAGTTGTCTTCCAGTTCTCTCGAAAGCAGTAACCGCTAGTCATAAATCCGAAAAGTACTGTTTTTAACATGTTGACCGGATTATATCTGCGTCGTCCGGTTGTGTACTCGGAATATCCGTCAGATACTTGTTTAAATCGATTCCTCCTATCAATCTGTCAAATGTTAAAAACAGGATCCAGCAGATCCAAAACAATCTGAAAGAAACAGTGGTAAATATCCTTGTTTTGAATTACAATAAGTACTGTGTAAAGTTTTTCATTGCAAGTTAATTTTACCACAAAAATAGGACCTTTCGCATGAACGAATGGTCCTATTTCTTTTAGGGACTTAGTTTCACAGCCCCTTTTTAAATTGTGTGGAAGGCTGGCAAACTGCACAATTTAAGAAAAAATTTGTATAGTATTGCAATTAGTTTGAAAGTGCAATTGATTGCACAAATAAAGGGAATTGGCTTATAATTAACAAGAATTGTTTATATAAAATACTGGAACCGATGCCATATATAAAGGGAGACAACTATGAGAAGAAGTTTTTGATCAGCGCTGGCGAGATACTATGATGAATTAAAGTGGCTCTATTGCGAGCTCTATAATAATGATACATGAATCTTTGACTATTTTATGAAAGTATTGAGGATTATTATACAGAGAGAAGATGCATTGAAGAGTTGGATTTAATCCGAGAGGCTTCACCGGACTGGTTTAAGAACGATGATATGCTCGGAATGCTCATGTATACGAATTGCTTTGCTAAATTTAAAGGTGTCAAGGAAAAATTTGGGATATATCAAGGAATCAGGTGTAAATTATCTTCATTTGATGCCACTTTTGGAGAGTCCAGAGGGAAGATCAGATGGTGGCTATGCGGTATCAGATTTTTAGAAAAAGTTGATCCAAAGTTGGGGACAATGGAGGATTTGGCTGACTTAGCTAGGGGAATGCCATGCCAATAATATGAGCCTTTGCCTTGACTTTGTAATGAATCACACATCAGAAGATCACGAGTGGGCGAGAAAGGCAAAGGCAGGGGATTATGAGTATCAAAAGAGATACTTCTTTTTGACAATTGGAATATTCAAATGCCTTTGAGGAAACCGTTCCACAAGTATTTCCGACAGACAGCACCGGGGAACTTTAGTTGGTGCCCAGAGGTTGGAAAGGTTGTGATGACAACTATTTTATCCATATCAATGGGATTTAAATTACGCCAATCCAGTTGTATTTAATGATATGATGGCCAATATGCTCAATTTGATGCAATCATGGTGTGGATATTATTCGATTGGATGCAGTTCCATATATTTGGAAGACATTGGGAACTTCATGTAGAAATCTTCCACAGGTTCATACCCTTGTTCGCATTATGAGAATTGCAACAGAGATTGTTTGTCCAGGAACTCTTCTTCTCGGTGAAGTTGTTATGGAACCAAGCAAGGTTGTTCCATATTTTGGAACTGTAGAAAAGCCAGAGTGCAATATGCTTTATAATGTAACGACAATGGCAACAACATAGCATACATTGGCCACACATGATGTGCGATTGATGAAGCATCAGCTCGGACAGGTATTTGCACTTCAAAAGCAGTATGTCTTCTTAAATTATTTGCGTTGCCATGATGATATTGGTTGGGGAACTTGATTACAATTTCCTCAAGCAATTTGGTGTAGATGAAGTGGAGCACAAGAGATTTTTAAATGCTTACTTTAGAGGATATACTGATTATTCCGATGCGAGAGGAGAGCTATATAATGATGACCCTCGACTCGGCGATGCAAGACTTTGTGGAACAACGGCATCTCTTTTGTGGAATTGAGCAGCAGAGTATGAAAGGGATGAAGAAAAAATTAGACCAGTGCCATTCGTCTAGATATTATGTTACATGCCTTCTTGCTCACACAATCAGGTATTCCAGTGCTCTATTCGGGAGATGAAATTGGTCAGCTCAATGACTATAGCTATCACGAGAATCCACTGAAATGGGACGATTCTCGATATTTGCTGACAGAGAGATTTCCGTTGGGATGAGGCAAAGAAGAAAAGCAGACAAAGAGCAGAGAAGGAAGAATTTTTAAGCCATTCAAAAAGCTGGAGAAGTTAAGAAGTAAGTACAGTGTATTTGATGGAGCAGCGGACACTTGGATTGTGGAAACTTATAATGACGCGGTACTTGGCATTGGAAGATATTATAAGGGTGAGAAGTTGATTGCACTCTTTAACTTTAGTCCATTTTATCAAACTGCTTGGATTGATGAGCCAGAAGATTATAAGGATATGTTGACCAATAAAAGAGAGAAGCTAAAGGCAGTTGAAATTCCAAATCATGACTTTGTGTGGTTGGTGACAAAGTTTAAATAGGGGGAATTATGGAAAAGTTAATCTTTTTGAGATATTGATGGAACCTTGACACCGGCAGGAACAATGTCCCGCCAGACAGTGCACTGGAGGCCATTCGCAGGGCACAAAAATGGTCATAAGGTATTTCTTTGCACAGGAAGAAATTTAGATATGCTAAAGCCACTTCTTGTCTATGGATTTGATGGTGTTGTAGGCAGTTCTGGTGGTTATGTCACTTATAAGGACAAAGGGTCATTGTTGATATTCCAATGAGGAAGGAGCAGCTAGATACAGCACGAGCTTCTTCATAAAAAGGTGTGTTTTGTACGATTGAAGGTAAGGATGGCTCTTTCGGCGATGAGGATTTGAAAGAACTTTTGGACGGCACAGAGGGCGGAAATTCGGAGATTGAGCGCTGGAGAAAAGCACTCTCTGAAAAATCTTGGCATCAAGCCAATGTCTCAATATGATGGACAGCCAATTTATAAGGTTGTGATTATGGCGAGACAGGAGCAACAGATTGATGAGTGCAGACAGGCACTGGGAAAAGGACTTTCAATTTGTCATTCAAGATGTTCCAGCCCATGGTTGTGTCAATGGCGAATTAGTCAATCGCCAATTTGATAAGGGAAGAGGCATTCAAAAGATTGCAGAGTATTTGAATGTTCCACTTTCTGACACCTTTTGGGTTTGGCGATGGAATGAATGATGTAGAGATATGAGTTGTAAAGTTGTCGAAGGCAGACGCATGAGAGTTGGAGCTTAGCTCATAGGGGGTGATGAAAGGGGTGTGAAAAAAACTCGATTGAGTTTTTTTCGCATCTCCCTTTTGCAATTATGTGTATAAATGACTAAAATCATACGCAAAAAGCACACTTCCCCTACCCCATAGAAATTCTTTTTGAATCTATGCGGCAGTTCTGTTTCTTGTCTTTTTTTCTGATATTTATATAAATTATGGCCTATCGCCACGAGTAAAACTTCCAGTTTGACTGAATGAATACCTCTTCGGACAATTCTCTGGTACCAACGGTTGCTTTTCATAATTCCGAAAGTACCTTCTGCTTGTATCGAACGATTCATTCTCAATAACGCACCGTGGATACTTTCAAGGTTTTCTATTACTTCCTTATGCATGGAAGTTAGTTCCTGATTGATCCGAACAGTTCGATTCTTATCTGTCTTCTTACATTTCTTTGCATATGGACATCCGCTACAGTCTTCGCATTCATACAGTTCTTCCTTGCGTCCGTACTGATTTCCCTCACATTTTTTCTGTATAAAAAATGGAATGCTTTTATCGTTAGGGACATCTCATGACTCCTTGCTCATCAATTCTGAAGTTAACTGCACGAAATGGGTCTTCATGATATTTTCGATCCTTAGTTTCCTTTTTAAACATTGGAAATTTCATATACTTCTCAATTCCGTTCTGTTCACAGAAAATATAATTGTTGTATGAGCCATATCCGGCATCTGCCACAGGATATTTGGGATAGAATCCATAAGTTTGTTTTGAAGTGCTCCATCAAAGGAACAAAGCAATCCATATCCGAACGATAATGGTTCACATCAACAACTGCAATATATTCATCTGCTACACCAATCTGTACATTATATGCCGGCAGAATCTGATCATTGCCCTATGTAATCCGTTTTGATACGCATAAAGGTAGCGGAGTTATCTGTTTTAGAGTAACTGTTTCGGTCAGGACCACAGATTTCAATTTTTGTATGTATTCTTGAAGTTTCTGACAGAAAGTAGTCAAGTGTTCATAATGACGCTGTTCTTTGGATTTTCGCTTTCCGCTTCCGTAAACAAATGTACTGGTATCCAGTTCCCATAAATGTACTAGCTGCTCAACGATTTCATTCAGATAATCCGGTACATACTCCGAGTTTATTGTGATCTGTACCCCGCTCCATGCGATTTCTGCATTAATTTCCTCAATCTCCGCAGTGATTTTTTCGTAAAGCTTGTAACGGAACTTTTCGGTAGCCTTCTTCCATACCCAGGTATACTTTGTTTGCGTTTGCTTTCAAACTTGGAGCCGTCGATGTAGAGATGTTGCAGATCTACATGCTCCTCGTTAAAGATAGCATGATTGATATCGTTAAAAATGTTTTCAATCTTATCTTTAAGTATTTTATTGATGAAATATCCAAAGGTTCTGTATGACGGAGTCCGGTAATCCATGAGATAAATGAACCTGATATTAACTTTGCAGTTGTCTTCAAGTTTTCTCAGAGAGCAGTAACCGCTAGTCATAAATCCGAAAAGTACTGTCTTTAACATGTTGACCGGATTATATCTGCGTCGTCCGGTTGTGTACTCCGGAATATCCGTCAGATACTTGTTTAAATCGATCCCTCCCATCAATCTGTCAAATGTTAAAACAGGATCCAGCAGATCCAAACAATCTGAAAGAAACAGTGGAAAATATTCTTGTTTTGAATTACAATAGGTATTGGGTAAATTTTTCATTCCAAGTTAATTTTACCACAAAAATAGGACCTTTCGCATGAGCGAATGGTCCTATTTCTTTTGGGGACTTATTTCACAGCCCCTTTTTTATTTAAGTTTTAACATAAGTTCATTGCTTCTTTTTATAAATGCGGTCATTCTTTCAGGTGAGAGCGGGCTATGTGATATTGAAGCCATATCGTAGAGCTGCTCACAAATCATATCAAAATATTCTTTGTGACTGTCTGATAATAACTCCTTTACAAGCGGATGATTTGCATTAAGCACAAGAGTCTCTCCTTCGCCGCCGAACATAGAAGGGTCCATTCCCATCATACCGTACTGCTTCATCATCTCCTGCATCCTTCTGCTCTCTTCAGATATCGTAATAACTGAAGAAATTTCATCATTCTTCAGATGCTCAACACTTACCTTAAGCTTATCATTGTGAAGTGCACCCTTTACCTTCTCACATAATTCATCATAAGCCTTCTTTGACTCCTCGCTTACATCCTCACTTCTCATATCATCGCTGACATCGGAGTCGATTCTTAAGAACTTTACATCTTTTCTCTTCATTTCAAGAGTTGATATAAAAGGTACATCAATACTTGTGTGGAAGCACTACCGCATCCTTGCCTGCCGACTTGAAGATATTTACATACTGACTCTGCTCTTTTACATCATTTACATAGAAGATTTCGGTCTTTTTCTCTTCATTTTCCTTTGCCGCTTCATCACCGGCAGATTTCTCATCGGCTAAATCCTCTACCTCGTCAGTCTTGTTTTCTTTTATAAGTTCATCAACTGTAAGGTATTTGTCATTTATAGTCTTAAATAGAATGTATTCTTCCACCTTCTTACCGAACTTCTCATCTTTTAAGTATCCGTACTTTATAAAAGGTGCTATATCATCCCAGTACTTCTCATACTTATCTCTCTCGGTCTTGCACATTCCGGAAAGCTTGTCAGCTACCTTCTTTGCAATATACTCTGAGATTTTCTTACAGAACCGTCATTTTGCAGTGCAGATCTTGATACATTAAGAGGAATATCCGCACTGTCTATTACACCCTTTAGCAGCAGTAAAAACTCAGGAATAACTTCTTTTATATTGTCGGCAATAAATACCTGATTGTTGTAAAGCTTTATAGTGCCCTCTATAGAGTCATACTCACTGTTTATCTTAGGGAAATAAAGTATACCCTTCAGATTGAAAGGATAATCCATATTCAAATGAATCCAGAAAAGCGGCTCCTTGTAGTCCATAAACACTTTTCTGTAGAATTCGATATACTCCTCGTCACTGCACTCGTTAGGATGCTTTGTCCAAAGCGGATGTATATCATTGATCGGTACAGGGCGTTTTACTATTTTTACCTTTTCCTTTGCAGGTTCAACTTCCACAACTTCCTTGGTACCGTCTTCTTTCTCCTTTTCCTCAGTCTTTGCAGGCTCTATGATATTCTCTATCACGGTGTCCGTATCCAAAAGTTCCGAACTGTCTATTGTCTCGGTAGATTCCTCTGCATCAATATCCTTTAGGAAAATCTCCTCAGGCATAAATGAACAGTATTTATTTAAAATTTCTCTTACTCTGAACTCATTTGCAAACTCGTGGCAGTTCTCATTCAGAGTAAGTGTAATAGAAGTTCCTCTTGTGGCTTTATCTCCTTCACCCATTTCAAACTCAAGTCCGCCGTCACTTACCCAGTGAACAGGCTTTGAGCCTTCCTTATATGATAAGGTATCTATAGTAACCTTATCGGCAACCATAAATGCGGAATAAAATCCGAGTCCGAAATGTCCTATTATCTGCTCTTCATTTGCCTTGTCTTTATACTTTTCTATAAAGTCTACAGCACCTGAAAAAGCTATCTGATTGATATACTTTTCCACTTCTTCCTCAGTCATACCTATACCGTTGTCAATAAAACGGATAATCTTTTGCTTAGGACTGATTTCAACCTCAATCTTATACTTTTTCATCTTCAGGCTTTTGTAAACTCGCCTGCAAGACTTAATTTTTTTAAGTTTTGTTATTGCATCTGTTGCATTTGATATCAACTCTCTAACAAATATATCATGATCTGAATACAGCCATTTTTATAATCGGAAAAAAATATTTTCACTGTTTATTGATAAATTTCCCTTTTTCATGTCATCACCTCTCAAATAAATTAGCAAATGCTTCACATTTGCCTGATATATCTATTATATCAACCAAAAATACAAATGTCAATAAAAAATTAGCACTCGAGTAACTCAAGTGCTAATAACTTTATTTTTATTCAACCAATTTATCAAGTTCCTTTACGGATTCGGTTTCACTTGCCACTATATGGCTTGCTTTTGATGCGTACTGATTTACGGCTCCCTGTGACTTCTTAATATTTTGCATTGTACCCGGTCCTGCAACACAGCCTCCCGGACAAGCCATACCCTCAAGAAGATATCCCGGATATTTTCCTGCCTTTGCCATCATTACCATCTTCCTGCAGTCAACCAATCCCTCGGCATTCATAACCTTAACTTCTTTATCAGGATATTGCTTCTTTATAACACCTACTACCGCCTTTGCAACTCCGCCTGCTACCGCAAAGTTTCTTCCGGCTGTAGAAGCGTCGTTGACACCGTTAGGATCTTCCTCAAGATTTTCAATATCTATATGCTTGGCATCAAATATTCCCGCCATCTCCTCAAATGTCAGTACAAAGTCCACCTCACTTCTAACCTCTGTCCACATAGCCTCAAGCTTCTTTGCGGAGCAAGGTCCTATAAATACAACCTTGCCGTCAGGATGATGTTTCTTTATAAGTCTGGCTGTCAGTGTCATAGGTGTAAGCGCCATTGATATACAATTTGCCTGATCAGGGAATACCTTCTTTGCCATCAATGCCCATGAAGGACAACATGATGTACCCATAAAAGGCAACTTTTCAGGAACCTCGGAAAGGAAATCCTCGGCCTCTTGAGTAGCACAAAGGTCGGCACCTATCGCAACCTCAAATACATCCGCAAATCCTAGCGCTTTCATGGCCGCACGAAGTTTTCCCGGTGTAACCTTAGGTCCGAACTGTCCTACGAATGCAGGCGCAATCGCCGCATATACTCTCTCTCCCGACTGTATAGCTCTTATAGTTTGGAAAATCTGTGACTTGTCCGAGATAGCGCCGAAAGGACAGTTTACAAGGCATTGTCCGCAGGATACACATTTGTCATAGTTAATATCCGCCTTGCCGTTCTCATCTGAAGAAATGGCGTCCATACCGCATGAAGCCGCACAAGGTCTTGTCTGTATTATTATGGCATTGTAAGCACAGACATTTGCGCATCTTCCGCATTTGATACACTTTTCCTGATTGATGCTTGAAAAGCCGCTCTCTTTGTTGATACTTACCGCACCTGTAGGACAAACTTCGGCACAAGGATGTGCAAGACAACCCTGACAACCGTTGGTTACATAGACTCTTTTTTCCACGCAGCCGTGGCAGGCAAATTTTATAATATTGATCAACGGTGGTGTATAATATGTTTCAGCCTTATCAGCCAGTTCTATACCCTCTGAGAGCGGGGCATGATTTGCTGCACTTCTGTAAGGCAATCCCATAGCAAGTCTTAATCTCTCTCCGACTATAGCTCTCTCCAGGAAAACATTGTTTCTAAAATTTCCAACCTCACCCCGGAATTATCTTATACGGAAGTTCTTCTATTCTCTTATCTACAGGCCACTCCGTGTGGTATGCCATTCTTGCAACTTCCCTAAAGATCCTGTGTCTTATTTCCTGAATTCTTGTTTCAACACCTCTCACAATATTCCTCCACTAAATAAATCATTTGTTTAAGAGACGGTTAACCGCCTCAATGAGCAATTATATTTTACTATATCCAAAATATAAAAATAAAGTAAGGTTCGTTATTTCTTTGGCAATTTCATGTTTTTTATAAGAAACAGCCAATTTTAAATATAAAAACACAAAAAGGCAGGCTATATAGCCTGCCTAAAATGTTTATACACTATAGACTTAAGAATCTGTCCGGATTAGTTTTCTTTCTTCTTTGTAGCTACTACAAAAGCACCGCCTACAGCTGAAAGACCGAGTAACGCCGCATACAATCCCATTGCTGAAGCATCTGCTGTCTTAGGAACATTTAATCTGCCTCTCTTAGCGGCTGTAACATCTCCCTTTGTTGCACCGTTGTTGTTAGCGCCTGCAGGTCCTATATTTTTTGTATTTGTATTTACATTAGCTGTATTTGAGTTGTATGAGTTTCCGCTAGGTCCTACATTGTTTGTAGTATTTGTATTGTTTGTGCTTACAGGTCTTGCACTTCCACCGCCGTAACTTGAACCGCCTGATGATCTTCCTTTGCTTGATGAAGATGATGAAGCGTTAGAAATTGTTGCATTTGAAATGGTTGCATTGCTGAAAGTAGCTCTTTTGATCTGTGTGTTTGTAGCTGCACCCGGTGTTACAACCTGTGAAGGTGCCTTCTGTCCCTCGCCTACGATAACTATTCTGGTATTACCGTCCTCAATAACCTGTGAATTAACACCTCTTGGAGCAGTAACTACTGTTGACTGACTTGGTGTAATAACCTGTGAAGGTGCACCGAAAGCCACCATACCGCCTGAAATTAATCCTAAAGCCAAGCCTACTGAAACAACTACCTTTTTAATGTTTAATAAACGCATGAATGATATCTCCTTTTTTATAAACTTTATTTCGTTGGCACTAATATAGACCTATATGAATAGATTTTCAACCCCTTTATTCAATCTGTAACATTATAGTAAGAATTCTTACAATGATGATACAGATTATTTTAATATTTTAAAATAGCAATAAAAATAACAGTTCGGACCTGTCATAAAAAACGTTGATATATAGATGTACATATATAAGAAACAGAATTTTAACATAAAAATTGCTCCACATATGAAGCCATACATATATGAAGCAATTATTTAAATCTATATATTATTCGGCATCTGCATCAAGCTTTGACGCTCTGGCTTCAACCTCTTTTTTCTGGATATCACCCGAAGTCTGTTCATATCTTGCAAACTCATAGCTGAACACACCCATACCGCCTGTCATAGAACGAAGCTCAGTATTGTATCCGAACATTTCAAGCATAGGAACATCAGCCTTAATAAGCTGCTTTCCGTGGTTGACCGACTCCATACCGAGTACTCTGCCGCGCCTCTTATTAAGATCTCCCATAACATCACCTGTGAACTTGTCAGGTACTATTACGCTGACTGTATATATAGGTTCCAAGAGTACAGGAGCGGCCTTCATAAATCCGTCCTTAAACGCAATGGTGGCAGCCATCTTAAATGCCATCTCGGATGAATCGACAGGGTGGTATGAACCATCCAAAAGCACAGCCTTAACACCTACTACAGGATATGCGGCCAAAGGCCCTTTAATGCAGCACTCCGCAATACCTTTTTCTACCGCAGGGAAATAGTTTTTCGGAACCGAACCTCCGAATACAGTCTCCTCAAATACATATGGCTTTTCAAGATCTCCTGAAGGCTCGAAGCTCATCTTAACATCACCGAACTGTCCGTGTCCGCCCGACTGCTTCTTATATCTTCCTGCCGCCTCAACCTTTTGTCTGATAGTCTCTTTGAAGGCTACCCTAGGTCTTGAAAGCTCTATCTTAACCTTATATCTGTCTAAAAGTTTACTAACCACAACTTCAAGCTGCTGGTCGCCTATACCGTATATAAGAGTCTGTCTGTTTGCAGTATCGTTTACATGCTTTAAGGTCAAATCCTCTTCCATAAGCTTTGACAAACCTGATGAAAGTTTATCCTCTTCACCCTTGTTCACTATCTTATATCTCATACATGTATACGGTGATGAAATCTTAGGGACCGTGATAAAGTATAGGAGCGCTCTTAAGTGCGATAGTATCACCTGTTGTTGTCACACTAAGTTTTGCCATAGCACCTATATCACCTGCTACAAGCTCAGGTACTTCTATGGCACTCTTACCTCTAAGTACATATATCTTTCCGGACTTTTCTTCCGTTTCCTTACCTACATTATAGATTGCACTGTCCGGCTTAAGTGTACCTGTACATACCTTAACCAGTGAATACTTTCCGATAAACGGATCCACTATTGTCTTAAACACTCTTGCTGACAGTGAAACATCCTTGTTGTACTTTTGCTGTGAAATGCTCGCCGTTGCTTACATCCACACCTACACATTCCTTAAAATCAGGTGATGGGAAATACTTTTCAATAGCCATCATAAGTGCCTTAAATCCTTGTGCATCGATTCCCGAACCCATCATAACAGGCACTATATCTCCGTTGCAAATATTATCCTTGAGTGCGCCTGAAATCTCTTCATCACTGAAGCCTTCACCTGAGAGATATCTTTCCATATACTCTTCACTTGTCTCTGCAACAGCCTCCATAAGCGCTTCTCTTGCAATCTTAGGTTTGCCTCCACATAGTCAGGTATCTCACACTCAACATAATCCGATAAATGTAAATCTTCTACCTTTCATCTTTACAACATCTACAAATCCCACGAACTTTTCATTCTCTCTGATTGGAAGATGGAACGGAGCCACTTTTCTTCCGAAGCGTGTCTCAAGCTTCAAAAGCAGTTCACGATAGCTCGCCTTGTCATCATCCATATTTGTTACAAAGAATATTCGAGGTAATCCGTACTCCTCACAAATTTCCCATGCTTTTACGGTACCTACTTCTATTCCGCTTTACAATTGACTACAATGATGGCTGCATCTGCAGCAGATACGAAACTTCTTCCACCTCGCCTACAAAGTCAAAATATCCCGGAGTATCCAAAAGATTTATCTTCAAGCTTCCGGATTCGCCCTCATATTCTACCGGGAACCAAAGAAGTACTGATGGAAAAACCTCTTTTTATTTCTTCCTTGTCATAGTCGCTTTATAGTATTTTCCGCTTGAAATGCTTCCCATCTTGGAAATATTTCCCGCTACAAAGCTCATAGCCTCCGCCACTGTAGTCTTGCCCGAGCCTCCATGACCAAGTAATACGACATTACGAATTTGTTTTAGTTTCATAAACCTTCATAAGAGAATCCCTCCTTTTTCGTCAATAGACTTTCTGATAAAGATATTTTACTAAACAAACAATAAAATTTCAAGTTTTATATTCAATTTATACAATGTATTTTACAGTTTTTATAGTTAAATTGTTAGAATATTTTATAATATTTTGGTGCAATTATACCATTTTAGTAAAGTTAAATAGTATACAATCTCCTTTTTCTTTTTATCACTTTAAATCATTAAAAGTAAAATTGTTGACTAATGAGTTTAAATGTAATAGACTTCATATGTCAAAGTTAAGCGGAAACGGAGGATTATGAAGTACAATAATATAGCCTTTATAGGCTTTTGGGGCTTATAGGCGGCTCCATAGCAAGGGCAATAAAAATACAGACCTATATCAAAAATCTGTGCCTATACAAATAACAGCCTTGAACTTTCAAAGGGTAAAAGTGACGGAGTAATTGATGTTATTTTGGAAAATATAGATACCTCACTTTCAGAATGTGACATTATCTTTTATGTACTCCTGTAGAGTTAAATGAGTACTACCTTGAAAAAGATAAAAGCCTTATATTAAGAAAGAAAGTATAGTAACGGATGTAGGTTCCACAAAATCATCCATTCATAATCTTGCAAAAAAGCTTGATATGGAAGAAGTTTTTATAGGCGGACATCCTATGGCAGGTTCCGAAAAACCGGGCTATGCGGCGTCTGATGCACTGCTTTTGGAAAATGCCTACTATATGATTACGCCTTCATCAAAGACTCCAAAGAAAAACTTGATGTACTGACAGATATTGTTACAATGATAAAGGCCATTCCTTTTGTAATAGACTATCAAAAACATGACAATGTGGTAGCTACAGTCAGTCACCTGCCGCATATACTTGCGGCCGCTTTGGTAAATCTCGTAAAGGACAACGATTACAGCGATGAGGTGATGAAAAGAGTTGCCGCAGGCGGCTTTAAGGATATAACAAGGATTGCGGCGGCTTCTCCCATTATGTGGGAGCAGATATGCATGGTAAACTCGGTGCCTATCAATAAGATACTGAGAAAATACATTGATATGCTTGAGGATGTATACACACATCTCTCAGACAAATCAAGTCTTTATATCAACGACATGTTTGAAAAATCGGGAGAGTACAGAAACTCCTTTGACTCAAACTCCCAAGGAGTCATTATTTCAAAACATGATATCAGTGTACATATACAGGATAAACCCGGTGCGATATCCGTTATTTCAGCGATACTGGCAGCAAACTCAATAAGTATCAAAAATATAGGTATCAATCACAACAGAGAAAAGGGCGAAGGTGCTTTAAACATCTCATTTTACGATGCGGATTCCTGTGAAATGGCAGGCAAATTATTAAGAGAATATAATTATACGGTACTATAACGGAGGTAATATGATAAAAGGCAGATTAAGAGTTCCCGGAGACAAGTCAATCTCACACAGAGCCGTGATGTTCGGCTCTATAGCCAAGGGAACAACCAATATAAAAGGGTTTTTGACAGGAGCGGACTGTATTTCCACTATTTCGATATTCAAAAAGATGGGAATTGATATAGAACTTGACAACACCTTTGTAAAAGTACACGGAAAGGGACTTTACGGTCTTGCCTGTCCACATGAGGTACTTGACTGCGGCAACAGCGGCACTACAACAAGACTTGTAAGCGGAATACTCTCAGCACAAAACTTTACATCTGTGCTTACAGGTGATAAATCCATACAAAAAAGACCGATGAATCGAATAATTACACCTCTTTCACTGATGGGAGCCGATATAAAAAGTAATGACGGATTTGCGCCGCTTACCATTACAGGAAGTTCTCTTCACGGTATCATGTACAACTCTCCTGTAGCAAGTGCACAGGTAAAATCCGCAATACTGCTTGCAGGATTATATGCGTCAAGCCCTACTTGTGTAGTGGAACCTGCAAAATCAAGAGACCATACCGAACTGATGTTAAAAAAATTCGGTGCGGATTTAACCTCTACCAAAACAAGCGTAACCATAAATCCATGCAGTGAACTTTTTGCAAATGATATAGATGTACCTTCAGATATATCTTCAGCCGCATTCTTTATGGCTGCCGCAATACTTGTTCCGGGTTCTGAACTGATACTTGAAAATGTAGGTATCAATCCTACAAGAGACGGTATCATAAGAGTATTAAAAGATATGGGCGCAAATATTGAAATAATAAATCCAACTGATTCTTTGAACCTGTAGCGGATATAAGGGTGACTTATTCAAATCTTCATTCAACCTGCATCGAAGGAGATATAATACCGACACTTATAGATGAACTTCCTCTGCTTGCAGCCCTCGCTTCACTTGCCGAGGGTACCACTGTTATAAAAGATGCCGAGGAACTTAAAGTAAAAGAGTCAAACAGAATACGTGTAATGTGTGATGAGCTTTCTAAGCTCGGTGTAGATGTAATTGAAACAAAAGACGGTATGGAAATTAAAGGAACAGATAAGCTTAAAGGCAATGTCACAATAGCCACTCACGATGACCACAGAATTGCAATGACCTTTGCAATTTTAAACCTTGTATCTGACGGAGAGATAAGACTTGATAATAAAAATTGTGTGGAAATATCATATCCTGAATTTTTCAACGATTTGAATAAAGTGAATGTATAAAAATAACCGCCACCCATATGATTTTACTCTCATATAGGTGGCGGTGTTATTTACTTTTGATGTCCGAAAATCATTGCCACATAGTAGTAGCCGTTACTGTAGTAATAACCTACACCTGCATATATTGTAGATGCCGGCAGATTCTCTATAAAGCCCTCGCTCTGAAGCATAAGCTCATTGTGCTTAGGTGAATTCTTGAATTCGTTTATCTTCATATCTGTAGATGCCGAATCATCATATGTAAGTATCTCGGATACTCCTACATAATTATTTTCGATATTGTTTACAGTGGAAAAGCTCTGTCCGTCAGGTCTTGTATGTGAGAAAGATACCGCAGCCTCCATAGCTCTTTGCTGTGCGGCAGCCATAAGCTCATTGCTTACCGCCATCTGTGAAAGTCCCCTAGACTTTCTGTATTCGTTAAGCTTTAAGAAAAGGTCCGCTCTCTCTCCCGTATTCTCACCGCTTATACCCTGTGCTATATTAAGTCCCGCTTCTCCGGACTTTGTCATTACAACTCCGTTTTGTACCCATGCTCCTTCGGCATTCAAATCATATCCGTCAGGAGATTTTGTACTCTTTAACATTGCACTGTATGGGAAACTTTTATTGCTTCCGTCATTAAAAAAGTATGACTTTCCGCCAATCCACTGCCATCCTGTGAGTGTATATCCCTTTGAATTGAAATAATACCAATTACCGTCAATATTTCTCCACTGTGATACCGGATATTTATAATCGTCTGCTATATACCACCATCCCTTTGAATCGTGCTCCCAACTTGCAGCATATGCAGCTACCGACATTCCCATGCTCATACTCGAGTGCGGCAGCCAAAAACAACCATTCCTCTTTTCATTTTTCCTCCTACATCTTTTACAAATATGCACTGTCAGTCATAAAATATATTTTACAGATGTTAATTTCTTAGGTATAATACGACCGATACCGAATTGACCGATCTTTTCGGTATCTATATATTATAGCTTTTTATACAATCAAATTATATCAGATACATAAGTCATTTCATATAGCTTATTTTATGTATCTTTTTATAAATTTAATTGTAAGAAATACACAAAGGAAAGAAAAATATGAGTCAAGAAAAAAATTTGATTTGGACGCTGCACTTAAAAATCTTAACAACACTTCAGCTCCTCAAAAAAGAAACGGAACAATAAAAAAGAAAAATGCCGTCAGTATAAAACCCGACTACAGATATGAAGCTTGTAACGACTCTTTCCCATGTGCAAACTGCGGAAAGATGATTACACCTGAGGGCGCAGGCACACATCACAGAAACCACTGCCCTTATTGTCTTTGTTCCATTCATGTTGACAATGAACCGGGGATCGAAAAAAAGTGATTGTAAAGGCATTATGGAACCTATTTCCATATGGGTGAAGGACAAGGGTGAATGGGCAATCGTTCACAGATGTAAAAAATGCGGTAAACTTAATACAAACAGAAGCGCGGCAGACGACAATCCCGTACTTTTGATGTCTATAGCCGTAAGACCTTTGGCTTCACCGCCTTTCCCTCTGCATTTATTGGATGATGTTATAAACAAATAATCAAATATGGCAAAGACCACAAGCGATCTTTGCCATATATTTTAAACTTATTCAGTTACTTCTTCTTTTCTGATTTCCTTTGTTCTTATCTCCTTGCAGATCATATCTACAAAGTCTGAAAGCTTCTTGCTTCCTTCATCTCCTGCAAATCTGCTTCTTACAGATACACTTCCCTCAGCCTCTTCTTTTTCACCTACTACAAGCATATAAGGAAGTCTTGCAAGTCTTGCATCTCTTATCTTAAATCCGATCTTTTCAGTTCTTGTATCGACAGTAGCGTCTACACCGTTTTTCTTAAGCTCTTTTAATACAGAGTTTGCATAGTCCGCATACTTATCGGATATAGGAAGAATTCTTACCTGCTCAGGACATAACCATGTAGGGAACTTACCTGCATACTTTTCAATAAGCCATGCAAGTGTTCTCTCATAGCAACCGAGAGAGGTTCTGTGTACAATATAAGGTCTTACCTTAGCACCGTTTTGGTCGATATAGTAAAGGTCGAAATTCTCTGCAATTGCGGCATCAAGCTGAATTGTAACCATTGTATCCTCTTTGCCGTAAACATTCTTTGCCTGAATATCAATCTTAGGTCCGTAAAATGCGGCCTCACCGTCAGCCTCTGTAAACGGAAGACCCTTCTCTACAAGGATATTTCTGAGTGCGGCCTGTGTACCTTCCCAGTAAGCCTCATCTCCAAGGTATTTTTCCTTATTGTTCTTATCCCACTTTGAAAGTCTGAATGTTACATCGTCTCTAAGACCCAAAGTCTCAAGTACATATATTGCAAGGTTAAGACAGCTTTGTAACTCTTCCTCGGCCTGATCCGGTCTTATTACATTGTGGCCTTCTGAAATAGTGAACTGTCTTACTCTTGTAAGTCCGTGCATCTCACCTGAATCTTCATTTCTGAAAAGTGTGGATGTCTCACCCATACGGTAAGGAAGATCTCTGTATGACTTTTGTGTATTCTTGTATACATAGTACTGGAACGGACATGTCATAGGTCTGAGCGCAAGGATTTCTCCGTCATGCTGAGGATCTCCCAAAATAAACATACCGTCCTGATAGTGATCCCAGTGTCCTGAAATCTTATAAAGGTCGGACTTTGCCATAAGAGGTGTCTTTGTTCTTACATAGCCCCACTCGTTATCCTCAAGGTCCTCAATCCATCTTTGAAGTTTTTGTATCATCTTTGTACCCTTAGGCAACATAAGAGGAAGTCCCTGACCTACAACATCCACAGTAGTAAAGAGCTCCATCTCTCTACCGAGCTTATTGTGGTCTCTTAACTTGATATCCTCAAGATGCTTTAAGTATGCTTCAAGCTCTTCCTTTGAATTATATGCGGTACCGTAGATTCTTTGAAGTCTTGCCTTGTTTGAATCGCCTCTCCAATATGCCATTGACGATGAAACAAGCTTAAACGCCTTTATATCCTTTGTTCTTTGTAGATGAGGTCCTGCACAAAGATCTGTGAAATCACCCTGCTTATAGAAAGATATCTTCTCGCCCTCAGGCAGATCCTTTATAAGTTCCACCTTGTAAGGTTCATTTTTTTCTTCCATAAACTTGATTGCTTCTTCTCTCGGAAGCTCAAATCTCTCTATAGCTTCGCCTTCTTTTATAATCTTTTTCATCTCGGCTTCAAGCTTATCAAGGTCGTCTCTTGAAAACGGTTCATGCTCAAAATCATAGTAAAATCCTTCAGCAATGCTTGGTCCTATAGCAAGCTTTGACTGCGGGGAAAAACTCTTTTTACAGCCTGAGCAAGCACATGTGATGCAGTATGTCTTATAACTGAAAGTCCCTTTTCATCTTTTAATGTAATAAGATTCAGTTCACAGTCACTGTCTATCTCATCTCGCAAGTCATGCATTACACCGTTTACTTCACCTGCAACCACACTTCTTGCAAGTCCTTCGCTTATGTCCTTAGCTATATCAATAATACTTTTCTTGCTGTCGTACTCTTTAACTGAGCCGTCTTTTAATGTTACTTTCATCTTTCCTCCATTCAAACTACAAAAAATCGCCCTCAAACTCTCGTTTAAGGGCGATGTACGCGGTTCCACCTTAATTCAGATATATAAAATATCCCTCATTTGATTATAACGGAATCACCGTGCTCTATTAAAGCCACTCCGAGACGGTCTTCACATATATATCCGTAAGTTGCTCTCAGCCTTACAACTCTCTCTGTAAGTTCAATATATGCTACTCTTCTCTTCTTCGTTTATGCACCATATGATATTACTTGATTTTATCTTTGTCAAGTATTATTCCACTTTTGCTTCCAAATCCTCTAAATATCTGAGCATTCCTTCTACAGCTATCTTGGCCTGTGACACGGCATTTACTACAGTCTTTGATCCGAGTACTACATCACCTGCCGCAAACACGCCATCAACCGTTGTCATACAGTTCTCATCAACTATCAAAAGTCCCTTATCCGACGCCTTTAATCCTTCCGTTGTAAGAACAAGCTTGTTTTTAGGTCCGTTACTTACAGATATGATTGTAGAATCCGCTTCCACATAGTCGAGTTCCTTCTCATATCCGATTACATTGTTCTCTTCGTCAAATATAGCTGTTTTAAATACAGGTCCGTCATAAGTAATTGCGTCAATAGCCTTACCGAATATAAACTCGGCACCCTCATACTTTGCAGCCTCCACCTCAACTGAATTCGCTGCAACTCTTTTACTTCTGGCATAGAGCTTAACGGATCTTGAACCTCTTCTAAGAGCCGTTCTTGCCACATCCATTGCGGCATTTCCCATTCCGATAATGGCAACCTTCTCACCAAGTTTATGTCCGTCAGGGTTTGCAAGGTAGTCAACACTGAAGTGAACATTAGGCAAACTCTCACCTGCAATACCGAGAGTCTTTGCTCTCCATACGCCTGTACCTACAAATACGGCTTTGTATCCGTCTCTGAAGAGGTCCTTTATCTCCAGGGCACCGCCTACAGCTGTATTGTTTCTTATTTTGATGCCCATCTCTTCCATCTTGTCGTAGTATCTCTTCATAAGCGACTTCGGCAATCTGAAATCAGGAATACCGTACTGAAGCACTCCGCCGATACTGTTTCTCTCATCAAAAATAGTTACATCGTAACCTTCCTTTATCATCTTGATGGCAACAGTCATTCCGGCAGGGCCTCCGCCTATTACGGCAACCATAATATTCTTTCTCGGCTTTTTGACAAATTCCATTCTGTCAAGATAAAAATCTGATATAAACCTTTCTATGTCACAGAATCTGACAGGATTGTTCTTTCTGTTCATTATACAGTTTCCAAGGCACTGAGCTTCGTGGTCGCAAACTATTGAACATACAAGTGAAAGCGGATTGTTCTCAAAGAGAATCTCACCGGCTTCCATTATCTTTCCTTCCTTAAAAAGTGCTATAACCTGAGGAATTGATGTAGTCACAGGGCAATGCATACTACATAGCGGCTTTTCACACTGCAAGCACTTATTTGCTTCATTCACTATATGTAATCCCATATTTTTACCTCTTACTTCATAAAACTATTATAAGACCGGATAAGTTTACAGCGTAAAATTAAATTTTTTTCAATAAAGTATCTTATAAAAATACATATAGATATTTTTATCAATGTTTCACAGATCCGTTGACCAATTATATACAACTATTCTAATTATTCTTCTCCGAAATATTTTTTGAAACATTTGAAAGTCTCTTCGCTGATATAATGCTCTATTCTGCAAGCATCCTCTATAGCGGTTTCCTTGCTTACTCCCATCTTTTGTAAAATTCTGCCAAGTACATTATGTCTTTCAAGTGTAGATGAGGCAATTTCCATTCCCTTATCGGTAAGTGTGATATGTCCTTCGTTATTCACTTCGACATATCCGTTCTCTCTGAATTTTTTCATCTGCTCGCTTATAGTAGGCTTTGAATATCCCATCTCTCTGGCAATATCCACAGCTCTTACAACACCGATTTTGTTTTTCAGTCTGAGAATAGTCTCCAAATACATCTCTGCAGCCTCTTGTATAACCATATATCCTCCTTTTTTATTAAAACTGTTTAAATGACATTATATCCAAAATAATTGCAAAAATCAATTGTTTACAATCATTTATATTTTTATAAAAACGGACATCCTAAGATGTCCGAAAAAAAACATTTAATCCTCAGGCAATAAGTTTGTCATGCTTGAAAGCGCAATACCTACTGTTGATGCGTTGTGTAAAAATGATGATGTGGCAGGTGCCAAAATTCCCAGGATTCCAAGTCCTATAAGTGAACCGTTGAATCCCATAATAAATCTGAAGTTTGACTCAACACGCTTTGTAAGCTTGTTTGAAAGTTCTTTTAATTTTACAAGCTCGTTAAGGTCGTCTGCGGAAATACATACATCGGCAATTTCTCTTGCAATAGCCGCGCCCTCACTGATAGCGATACCGCAGTCTGCAGCTGAAAGTGCCGGTGAGTCATTAATACCGTCACCGATCATTATCACGGTTCTTCCCTTTGCCTTTTCTTTTTCAACATAGCTTGCCTTATCCTCAGGCAAAACCTCGGCATAGTACTTATCTACGCCGACTTCTTTTGCAATCGCCTCGGCGGTATATTGATTGTCGCCTGTCATCATTACAGTCTTTTTGATTCCAAGCGCCTTTAACTTCTTTAACACATCCTTGGCTTCGGCTCTAAGCGGATCCGCAATCTCAATAATGGCTGCAAGTCTTCCTGCAATTGCCATAAACAGATGTGAGTATCTGTGGTCAAGGTTTTCCACCTTTCTCTTTGCGTCTTCACTAAGCTGTGCCTTTTCATCCTCGATTACAAAGTGATAACTTCCTATTACAACCTTGTCGCCCTCGATTGTACTTGCTATACCGTGTGCAACTATATACTGAACCTCAGAGTGCATCTCCTTATGACGAATCTTTCTTTCCTTAGCCTCTTTTACTACGGCATTGGCAATTGAGTGAGGATAATGCTCCTCAAGACATGCCGCAATCTTTAAAAGCTGATTCTCGTCATCTCCGTCAATTCCGATGATTCTTTGTACCTTAGGGCAGGCATATGTAAGTGTACCCGTCTTGTCAAATACAATAGTGTCGGCTTTGGCTATAGCCTCCATAAACTTACCGCCCTTTACGGTGATCTTGTCATTTCCCGCCTCTCTCATTGCTGAAAGCACTGCAAGCGGCATTGAAAGCTTAAGCGCACATGAAAAGTCAACCATCAGAACTGAAAGTGCTCTTGTTATATTTCTTGTAAACAAATATGTAAGTCCTGTTGTAAGAAGTGAATAAGGAACAAGTCTGTCCGCAAGTCTGTTTGCCATATTTTCGGTATTTGACTTAAGCTTCTCGCTGTCCTCAATCATAGATACGATCTTGTCATATCTGCTCTGTCCGTTTGTAACTCGTAGCTCTTAAAAGGCACTCACCCTCTTCAACTACAGTACCTGCATAGACTCTTGAACCGGCGCTCTTTTCTACAGGAACTGACTCACCTGTAAGTGAAGCCTGATTTAACATCGCTTCACCGCTTACCATCTCTCCGTCAAGCGGCACTACATTACCTGTATGTACTCTGATAAGGTCGCCTGTCTTAACATGTGAAATAGGTACGGATACCTCTTCATTTTCAGTAACAAGCCAAACCTTGTCAACATTAGTGACATACTTCTTGCAAGGTCGTCTACAGACTTCTTATGAGTCCAATCTTCAAGCTCATTACCTATATCAAGCAAAAGCATCAAAGAACCTGCCGTTGAGTAGTTACCCTGTACAATAGATATAGCCACTGAAAGTGCATCAAGCAAATCAACTTCAAGTTTTCTGCTTACAATACATTTGATTCCTCTCCATACAAGCGGAGCGGCCTTAACGATTGTATATACACTGTTGATAATATTCGGGAAGAACAATCTCCTTACACCGAATGACAAAAGCATTCCCACCATCTTTTCCTGGAACTCTCTTGTTATCTGTCTGCCTGAAGTATTCGGCATATTTTCAAGAAGTGCCGTATCATTATAGTTGAACTTTTTCAGCCTCTTTATAACAGACTCTCTTTTATTGTTCTTATAATAAATGGCTACATCACAGGTTCTCTCATATACAACGACCTTTTTTACAAAGTCAAAACCTTCCAAATAATATTGAAGCATATCCGCTTCTTTTATAGTCATTCTCTTTTGAGCCATACGCACACGCATTCGTCTGCTTGACTCATGTAATATCTTACAATTCACTTTAAACCTCTAATCATTATACTCTAATCTGTTATAATTTAAGGAAGAGTCAGACTCTTCCTTATTATCAAAACTATATTTTCTTAAAAGTATTACTCTTCGATGTTAGCTGCTTCTTCTTTTGCTGCACGCTCTTCGTTGATGTCCTTAGCCTCAGCTAAGATATCGCTTGCATTCTCCTGAACACATGAAACTGTATCCATTACACATTCCTTCATACGAAGTACTGCCGCTGTTCCCTGTGCATAAGCTTTCTTTGCATCCTTGCTTGAAAGCAACTTAATTCCTGCTGTTCCGAAAAATGTACCTGCTGCAAATAAACCTATCTTCTTCCAATCAATTAATAACATATCATACCTCCTGTTAGTGTTCACTAATATTAACAATTTTATTTTTGTAAAATTTACTACGCAGATAATATATCATAAAGGAAGGTTCTTGTAAATAGTAAATAGACGGAAAAATTGGCCTTTTACCCGCTAATATTGTACTTTTTTAAGTACTTTTTAGTTAGTTTTCACTAATAGTCAGTTAATTCAGTAAGTATTCTCTAACTTTTTCTTAAAAAACTCTTGCATTAAATGTTAGCGTATGCTAACCTATAGAATGTATTTTGACACAATAAGAAGGAGGGGTTTTATGATGCCTTTGCTTATGGCTAACTTAGGCGAGGAATACACGATAAAGCAAATCGGCGGACGCGAGAAGGACAAAACCTTTTTGGCGACATTAGGATTTGTTATTGACGGTAAGATATCTGTTGTGAATGCAATGTCGGGTAACTTAATAGTAAATGTTAAGGATTCCAGAGTTGCAATCAGCAAAGAACTTGCTTCAAAAATTATGGTCTAGTTAGTTTTTATAATGTAAATATTTTATTTACACAGCAATGGAATTTCCATTATTACGTTTTTGAGATTACTTCGCATTACAGAAAGGAGAACGAATGGATACTTTAAGAGATGTAAAAATCAAGCGAAACAGTAACTGTTGCCAAAGTTCATGGTGAAGGTCCTATAAAGAGAAGAATCATGGACATGGGAGTTACAAAGGGTACAAAGCATACATGTACGTGGTAGCACCTCTTGGTGACCCTATCGAGGTTACTGTAAGAGGTTATGAGCTTTCTATCAGAAAAGCTGACGCGGAAAATATTGAAATCACCAGATAAGGAGACAATATGGCAATTAGAATTGCACTTGCCGGAAACCCTAATACCGGTAAAACCACATTATTTAATGCCCTGACAGGTTCCAACCAGACTGTCGGTAACTGGCCGGGTGTTACAGTGGAAAAAAAGGAAGGTAAACTTAAGGGACATACAGATGTTATTATTACAGACCTTCCGGGTGTTTATTCTCTCTCTCCATATACATTGGAGGAAGTTGTAGCAAGAAACTATATTCTCAATGAAAAGCCTGATGCGATACTTAATATCATTGACGGTACAAACCTTGAGAGAAACTTATATCTTACTTCACAGGTTACTGAGCTGGGTGTTCCTGTTGTTATTGCGGTCAACATGCTTGACGTACTTGAAAAGAGCGGAAATAAGCTTGACCTTGACAAGATGAGTGCGAGCCTCGGCTGTCCTGTTGTTGAGATTTCGGCACTTAAGAGTACAGGAGTTATGGAAGCTGCCGAAAAGGCTATTTCTCTTGCAAAGTCAAAGACTCTTCCGAAAGAGCAGCATGTATTTGACAAAAACGTAGAGTCCGCTGTAAAAGATATCATTGATCTTTTGCCGGGTAATGTACCTGATCTTCAAAAGAGATGGTACGGAATCAAACTTTTCCAAAGAGATGCAAAGGCTATTGAACAGCTTAACATATCGGATGACACACTTAATAAGATTGAGAAGGTTATCACAACTTGTGAAGATGCTATGGATGATGAAGCCGAGAGTATTATCACATCCGAGAGATACAACTACATCTCAAATGTAATTGCAAGCTTCTACAAGGTTAAGAACAAGGACTATGTAAGTGTTTCAGACAGGATTGATAAGATCGTTACAAACAGAATCTTAGGTCTTCCTATATTTGCAGCTATCATGTTCCTTGTTTACTACATATCTATTACCACTATCGGTACAGGAATGACCGACTGGGTAAATGATGTATTGATCGCAAACATTATACAGCCGGGCATTCAAGGCTTTTTAGAGTCTGTGGGTGCCGCCGAGTGGCTTGTAGGACTTATTGTAAACGGTATCGTAGCCGGTGTAGGTGCCGTTCTCGGTTTCCTGCCTCAGATGCTTACACTGTTCTTCTTCCTCGCTATATTGGAGGGTTGCGGATATATGGCAAGAATCGCCTTCGTTATGGACAGAGTATTCAGAAGATTCGGTCTTTCAGGTAAGAGCTTTATCCCAATCCTTATAGGTACAGGTTGCGGTGTTCCGGGAATTATGGCTTCAAGAACTATTGAAAGTGAACATGACAGAAGAATGACGGTTATTACAACCACATTTATTCCATGTTCTGCAAAGCTTCCTATTATAGCACTTATATCAGGTGCATTGTTTGACAACTCGGCATGGGTTGCTTCATCAGCTTACTTTGTAGGTATTGCGGCTATTGTCGTCTCAGGTATCATGCTTAAGAAGACCAAGATGTTTTCAGGTGATCCTTCACCGTTCGTTATAGAGCTTCCTGCGTACCATATTCCTACAGCAGGTTCCGTAATCAGATCAATGGCTGAGAGAGGTACAAGCTTTGTTAAAAAAGCAGGTACAGTTATTACTCTTGCCACTATACTTGTTTGGTTCTTAAGCTACTTCGGCTTTGTAAACGGTGCATTCACATATCTTACAGAAGAACAGATGGATTTATCGTTACTTGCAAATATCGGTAATGTATTTGCTTGGGTTTTTGCTCCTCTCGGTTGGGGTACATGGAAGCCGGCAGTTGCTGCCATCACAGGACTTATGGCAAAGGAGAATGTAGTAGGTACATTCGGTATTCTATACCATGTATCTGATGTCAATGCCGACACAGGTGAGGGTATCTGGCAACTTCTAAGAGCCGATTATACTCCTATAGCTGCTTACTCATACCTCGTATTCAACCTTCTGTGTGCTCCTTGTATTGCAGCTATGAGTGCCATCAGAAGAGAGATGAGCAGTGTAAAATGGTTCTGGACTGCTGTAGGATATCAGTGTGTGTTTGCATATATAGTAGCTATGATTATATATCAGGTAGGTTCACTTATTCTTACAGGTAAGTTCGGTATCGGTACAATATTCGGATTTATCGGTATTATTGCTATTATTTACGGTCTTGTACGTAAGCCTTATGATGAGAGACATCATGAACAAAAGGCAGGTGCGAGAGCATAGTCGTTTTACTAAAGAAAGGAGATCACTATGGTAGCAACAGTTATTATTTCAGCTGTATTGGTCGGTGTGGTAGGTCTTATTGTAAGAACTATATACAATGATAAGAAAAACGGAAAGTCATCCTGTGGAGGTGGCTGTGGCGGTTGTTCAGGCAGCTGTCATCACTAAAACACTAAAAAAGGGGGGTGTGAAAAAACTCGATTGAGTTTTTTCGCATCCCCTTTATGCAATGTTGTGTATAATTGACTGAAATCATACGCAAAAAGCGCAATTCCCCTACCCCATATAAATTCTTTTTGAATCTATGCGGCAGTTCTGTTTCTTGTCTTTTTTTTCTGATATTTATATAAATTATGGCCTATCGCCACGAGTAAAACTTCCAGTTTGACTGAATGAATACCTCTTCTGACAATTCTCTTGTACCAACGGTCGCTTTTCATAATTCCGAAAGTTCCTTCTGCTTGTATCGAACGGTTCATTCTCAATAACGCGCCGTGGATACTTTCCAGGTTTTCGATTACTTCCCGGTGCATGGAAGTTAGTTCCTGATTGATACGAACGGTTCGATTCTTATCTGTCTTCTTACATTTCTTTGCATATGGACATCCGCTACAGTCTTCACATTCATACAGTTCTTCCTTGCGTCCGTACTGATTTCCCCCTCACATTTTTTCTGCATAAAAAACGGAATGCTTTATCGTTAGGACATCTCATGACTCCTTGCTCATCGATTCTGAAGTTAACTGCACGAAATGGATCTTCATGATATTTCCGATCCTTAGTTTCCTTTTTAAACATTGGAAATTTCATATACTTTTCAATTCCGTTCTGTTCACAGAAAATATAATTGTTGTATGAGCCATATCCGGCATCTGCCACAGGATATTTGGGATAGAATCCATAAGTTTGTTTGAAGTGCTTCATCAAAGGAACGAAACAATCCATATCTGAACGATAATGGTTCACGTCAACAACTGCAATATATTCATCTGCTACGCCAATCTGTACATTATATGCCGGCAGAAGCTGATCATTGCCCATGTAATCCTTTTTGATACGCATAAAGGTAGCCGAGTTATCTGTTTTAGAGTAACTGTTTCGGTCAGGACCACAGATTTCAATTTTTTGTATGTATTCTTGAAGTTTCTGACAGAAAGTAGTCAAGTGTTCATAATGACGCTGTTCTTTGGATTTTCGCTTTCCGCTTCCGTAAACAAATGTACTTGTATCCAGCTCCCATAAAAGTACCAGCTGCTCAACGATTTCATTCAGATAATCCGGTACATACTCTGTGTTTGTTGTGATCTGCACCCCGCTCCATACGATTTCTGCATTAATTTCCTCAATCTCCGCAGTGATTTTTTCGTAAAGCTTGTAACGGAACTTTTCGGTAGCCTTCTTCCATACCCAGGTATACTTGTTTGCGTTTGCTTCAAACTTGGAGCCGTCGATGTAGAGATGTTGCAGATCTACATGCTCCTCGTTAAAGATAGCATGATTGATATCGTTAAAAATGTTTTCAATCTTATCTTTAAGTATTTTATTGATGAAATATCCAAAGGTTCTGTATGACGGAGTCCGGTAATCCATGAGATACATGAACCTAATATTAACTTTGCAGTTGTCTTCCATTTTTCTCAGAGAGCAGTAACCGCTAGTCATAAATCCGAAAGTACTGTTTTTAACATGTTGACCGGATTATATCTGCGTCGTCCGGTTGTGTACTCCGGAATATCCGTCAGATACTTGTTTAAATCGATTCCTCCCATCAATCTGTCAAATGTTAAAACAGGATCCAGCAGATCCAAACAATCTGAAAAAAACAGTGGTAAATATCCTTGTTTTGAATTACAATAAGTACTGTGTAAAGTTTTCATTGCAAGTTAATTTTACCACAAAAATAGGACCTTTCGCATGAACGAATGGTCCTATTTCTTTTAGGGACTTATTTCACAGCCCCTTTTTTATTTCCAAGTCTTATATCTTCTATTTGCTGTTTTAACTCACCTTCAAGCGAATCAAACAGTCTGTTACTTACACTTTGTTTTTCTATATGTTCTTTTCTGAAGTTTTCTTTTGTCTCTTCAAGGTCACATAAAAATTCTCTTGCAGATATAAGTATAGCCCCCTTGCCTCTTATTATTATCTGCTCAATACCGTCGGATGTGGCTACAGTCACATCATATTTTTTTATCATCTCATGTGTGGTCTTTTCAATATATTGATCCGCCGTTTCGGCAGTCTTTGTATATACCACATATACTCCTGAAAAGTTAAGTATCTCCGTATCATGATTTTTCAGTCTGTATGCGTCAAAAACAAGTATTATCTCATAGTCCTTATACGCCTTATAGTCAATCAAAAGCTCCAAAAGCCTGTCTCTTGCCGCATCAATATTTGTATCCGCAAGTTCACTTAGTGACTTTGATGCAAATATGACATTGTAACCGTCTACTAACAGATAATGCTTTTTCTTTTCTCTTTCCTTGTATACATACTCCCTTTCAGGTGTCTTCTTAACAGGCGCATCCCAGTCTCCTATCCTCGGAGTGACCTTACCGTATGTCCTCTCAAATATTGCCATCAGCTCTTCACTGTCAGCCTTGCTTGCATCATAGGTGGAGCGAACGGTTTCTATTTTCTCCTCTTCTTTTACAAGTTCAAATCTCTTAAGCGGTATATGCATATAGTTAAATACTTCATCCCAAGGCACTATAAAGCTCTCGCCATGTGAAGCAAACACCGAATCCGCAGTATTTTTAACATCAAACTCCGGATAATAACTACATTTTTCAATAATCTCATCCGCATTGTGACATGGCAAAAAGCCTCTGAGACTGAATGCAATCTTACCAAGCCCTTTTGTATAGGATAAAAGTACACTGCCGTAGTTTTGAATATTGATCGTAGGCGCAAAGCCGGTTACGTGAAGAACTTCAACTCCTTCATAGCTTATCTCCTCGGCATTCATATTGTTGAGGTCGTTTAAGAGTCTGCCGAGGTTTTCTATAGGAAGATCTATTTCAAAGTCATAGTACGGCTCAAGCAGTATGGATTTTGCATACATCAGTCCGTGTCTTACGGCCCTGTGTACGGCTTCAAAAAAATCTCCACCCTCGGTATGCTTTTCATGTGCTCTGCCTGCCACCAAAGTAAGTACAACATCTGTAAGCTCACTTCCTGTAAGTACACCCTTAAACTTGGAGTTTTCCACGATATTTCTTACCTGACTTTGGTAGTTCTTTGGCAGCTCATCATCAGACACATCGTTTTTATATACTATACCGCTGCCCCTCTCACCTTTTGATATAAGTATATGTACCTCGGCATAGTGCTTCATAGGTTCAAAATGCCCTACTCCCTCAACGCTTCCCACTATACTCTCTTTATAAATAATGCCTCCGTCCACAAGCTCACAGCTTATATGAAGCCTCTCATTTATCAGATTCTTTATAAGGTCTATCTGAACTTCACCCATCAGATTTACTTTTATTTTTGAAAGTTCTTCATCATATTCCATATTTATTTCAGGCACTTCATCAAATATCTGAATAAGCTTGGGATATATCTGATTTATACTTATATCCTCGAGAAATATCATATTGTAGCTTAGTACAGGCAAAAGCTTTTGTAGCGGTCTTTTTACATCTCCGAAAGTATCACCTGCATGTGACTTTGTAAGACCTGTCACCGCCACAATATCTCCGGGATTTGCCATATCAACCGCTACATATTTCTCACCGTCATAGGCCCTTATCTGATTTATCTTTTCGTCATTTAGAGTATCCTTGACATGCAGGCTTCCACCCATAAGCTTTATAAATGAAAGTCTGTTGCCGCTCTCATCATATTTTATCTTATATATTATTCCCGAAAGCTCATCCGGATAATCCTTTTCATCTATATACTTATCTATAAAAATCAGATATTTCTTCTATATTTATAAGCTTAGAGCCAGAACCGAAGATAACGGGAAAGACCTTAGCTTTTTGTATACATTCTTTTATATCTTCCTTTGTTATCTTCTCTCCCTCAATAAATTTTTCTATCAGTCTTTCATCACAGGATGCCACTTCTTCCTCAAGTATCTTTTTCATCCTCAAAAAGTCTACTATATTTTTTGATAACGACTTTTTAAGCCCTCCATAACCTTATCTTTATCAAACTTGTCACTGTCAATTTTATTTACAAAGATAAGTACAGGTATATTTGCCTCCTTCAACAGTTTAAATAGTGTATGTGAATGTGACTGTACGCCTTCACTTCCGCTTATAACAAGGATTGCCATATCAAGTACGGATATACACCTTTCCATCTCCGCGCTAAAATCAATATGACCCGGAGTATCTATTATATTTATATCCTTATCTCCTATCTTAGTCCTTGCAATCTTTGAAAAGATGGTAATACCTCTTTTTCTCTCATATTCATCATTATCAAGAAAACTGTCGCCAAAATCCACTCTGCCGACTTTTCTAAGTTTCCCGGTCTTATAAAGTATGGCTTCTATCAATGTAGTCTTTCCGGCATCTACATGTGCCAATACACCAACATTTATCATACTTTCACCTATGTAAGCGGTGCAAAGCTTAAAGGAACAAATTTTTCCAAATCTTTAGGAGACATCTCCACCTGATATCCTATTTTTCCGCCGCTGAATATTATATTCTCATAGTCATTAGCTGTCTCATCCAGTACGGTCGTAAACCTCTTTTTCATTCCTATAGGTGAACATCCGCCATGTACATAGCCTGTAAGCGGCAAAAGGTCCTTAACTTTAAGCATTTCAATAGACTTCTCGCCTACAGCCTTGGCAGCCTCCTTTAGATTAAGTTCCTTTGCAACCGGTATTACAAAGACATAATTTGCCTTAGATTTGCCCACAGTCACCAAGGTCTTGAATACTCTGTTTTCATCCTGACCCAGTAACTTGGCCACTTCAACACCGTTTGTAGACGGAGTATCCACATATGAATAGTGATTATATTTTATCTTCTTTTGATCTAAAAGTCGCATTACATTGGTTTTTTCGTCCATATTTCTCTCTTTTCTACATCAATAAATATTCTGCCTTATCGGCTTACATTGTCCTTACAAAACCTCTCTCAGCTAAGTAATGACACAGCCTCATTTATATTACTTACACCTATAAGCTTTATATTACCTTTGAATGAAATCTTTTCAAGGCTTACCTTAGGCAGTATACATACTTCAAATCCAAGCTTCATCGCCTCTCTTATCCTGATCTCAGGCATACTCACCGCTCTGACCTCACCTGAAAGGCCTACCTCTCCGAATATTACGGTTTTCTCATCTATTGCCCTGTTTTTCATACTTGAAATAAGTGACATTATGATGGAGAGGTCAAGCGCAGGCTCATTTATTCTGAGTCCGCCCGCTATATTTATATAGCATCATATCTGCTTATGGCAAGTGCACACCTTTTTTCTATAACAGCCATCAAAAGATTGATTCTGTTCACATCCGTACCTGTAGATGTCCTTCTGGGAAGTCCGAAAGCTGTAGGCACGACCAAGGCCTGTACCTCTACCAAAATTGGTCTGCTGCCCTCCATAAGGCAGGCTACAGCCGCTCCTGTAGCATTCTTGGGCCTGCCTGAGAGCATGAACTCTGAAGGATTTTTCACCTCTACAAGTCCTGCCTGTTGCATCTCAAACACTCCTATCTCATTGGTGGAGCCGAATCTGTTCTTTACCGCACGAAGTATTCTGTATGAGGCAAACCTGTCACCCTCAAAGTACAGCACTGTATCCACCATATGCTCCAAAACCCTCGGACCTGCGACCTGTCCTTCCTTAGTCACATGACCTACTATAAATATGGCGATATTGTTTTCCTTAGCCACCTGCATAAGCAGATTAGTGGATTCCCTTACCTGACTTACACTTCCCGGCGCAGATGCCACCTCTTCATTAAACATGGTCTGTATCGAGTCAATTACCACCACATCAGGCTTCTCACTAAGTACGGTCTCCTTTATAATATTCAGATTTGTCTCACAAAGAAAGCTTAAGTTTTCAGTGATATCACCGATTCTCTTTGCCCTCATCTTTATCTGCTTAAGGCTCTCCTCTCCCGAGATATACAGGACATCTTTTTTACTGTCAGATATATTCTTACACACCTGTAAAAGCAGTGTGGACTTTCCTATTCCCGGGTCTCCGCCTACCAATACAAGTGAGCCTCTTACCACTCCGCCGCCAAGCACTCTGTCAAGTTCCTCAAATCCTGTGTGAAACCTGTCTTCTTCTTCAAGCTGTATTTCAGAAAGTCTTGAAGGCTTTTTGTAGGTATTACTTGACAATCCCTTGGCAACAGTCTTTGTCTTTACTACAGGCTCTTCTATAAGGCTGTTCCACGCCTTACACATAGGACATTGCCCGAGCCACTTCGGCGACTCATAGCCACATTCTTTACAAAAGAACGCACTTTTACTTGCTTTTGCCATAAAAACCTTTCTATTTAAAAAGGGGCATCTTCTTAACCGGATGCCCCATGTAACTATCTTTTTTTGATTAAAACTTTTGTGCTCTTTTCGCTTAGCTCTACGCTGAATATAAGTTTACCTGACAGATTCGTCTTCATACCTCCTATGCTGACACCGTCGACATATACTTCATATTCAGTATCTTCTTCCAACCCGATGGTAATCTGAGTATCTCCAAAGCCGTATATTTCAAATGTAGTCAAATTGGGGTAGTCTCGAATCCCATTACTGTACTTCCCGGAACCGACTCATATACAAATGCTGAATTCTTCTCAAGTTTTGTTATCTCTTTAAAAGTCTTCACCTTGTATACATCTCCATCATGTCCAAAATCTTCTACTTTTGATTTTGTACCAAGAATATAATTGCCAAAACTAAGTTTACCATCTGCCTCTTTGCAAATCAAACTCTCTACTACCGGCATATTAACCTCCCACCAAGCTATGTTGTTTTTGTATGAATAGTATACAACATTTGTAAACTCCAAACAAGTATATTATTGAGAGTGGATATGTGTATACAAATATATTATTTTTAATAGAATACAATAACAGGTTCTTTAAACCGCTCATTTAATTCATCTGTTGAATGATATTTATCTTTTAAAATATATATTTTTACCTAAATAATATTCATCTTTCAATTTTTTTCGGTACTCTAATCTCTTCCAGCATATAACATTCACTTATAGCATAAGGATCTACATATTCTACATTTTCAGGCACTCGTTATAGTTTTAAAAAGCACAATTTATAAAGACATGATCTTGTATTTTTCTTTTAAATTCTCAGGCATTTCTATTTCTTCCAAATATCTACACTGCCCAAATGTACATGACTTCAGTTCACTCAAATTGCTACCCTCAACGAAATATACCTCTTTTAATCTTGAGCAATTATAAAATGCATATTCACATATTATTTCAACACTTTTAGGTATATAAACACCTTCGATAAACTCTCTGTCTTCAAAAGCTCCAGCTGCTATCATTCTGGTGCCGTCTCTAATTTTTATTCTTCTCACACCTTTACCTGTGTATCCGAGAAGTATATCTCCAACATATTTACATCCATATTCATCAGACTCCATATCAAGCAGATAGTCGGTATTACTAAAACACCAATGTCCTATATTTTCTACGCACTTCGGTATATTTATTTCAGATAAATGTATACACTCCATAAACGCATAATCACCTATATCAACTACACTCTCGGTAAACTCACCTTTTTAATCCCGAATACATAAATGCGGATTCCCTATAATATCTACTCCTTCAGGAACGCTTATTTCTTCCAAAGATTCACAAGATCTGAGCTCTCATTTCCTATTCTCTCTAAACTGTCCGGAAATTCAATCTTCTTTAAATTTTCATTATCATCAAATACACAGTCTGCAATTACTTTGGTGTAATCTTTAACCTTAACATACTCTTTATCCCCATCACTACATACCAATACTTTTCCTATATATGCACAACCGTATTCATCAATATCTGTTTTTCTTAAGAATATCAGTTCCTAAGAAAGCATCTTCTCCAACAGTTTTTATCTCTTCGGGAATATTTATATCAGATAAACTGCTACAATTTCTGAAGGCATATTTGCCTATTTTTTTCAAGACTATTAGGAAACTTTATTGTTTTGAGCTTCTCGCAACCCTCGAAGGCACTATTATTTATTTCAATTATATTTCCTAAAAAGGAAACCTCCTCTAAAGAATTACAATCTAAAAATACTTCGGGATAAATGGCATCCACAGCCTTGGGAATTTCTATACTCTTTAATGAACTGCAATTATTAAATGCTCCTGTCTGTATTATTTCCAAATTATCAGGTAATTTTATATACTCTATTTTTACGCAATTATCAAAAAGCATTAAGGTCTATTTTTACAGTTTCCGGTATAACAATACTTTCCAGATTTATACAATTATAAAAATGCACTTTCGCCTATGACCGTTACTCCTTCCGGTATAATAATACTTTTCAGATTAATACAATCATAAAATACTCTATCACCTATATCTGTAACTCCGTCAGGTATTTCTATTTTTTTGATATTCTCTCTTTCTCCAATATACCGTCTTCAATACCTAAAAAGATATTATCTTCTATAATCTTCTTACATTTCAAATTGCTCAAAAAGAAACCCTATAGCTATACATGCTATACCTGTTATAATAAATAAATATATCTTAGTCTTTCTGCTACCCACAAACATCCTCCCTCTGATATTGCTATTCTAATATGTAATTTCAATAATATATAACTTTAGGATGTACCTTTTCAGAGTTTATCTTTTTCTTTATTATAGCAAAATCCTCTTTCATACTTAAAAGGTACTTCAATTTGCTTTTAGGTTCTTACATATAGTTATAGCATAGCTGTCTATATACTGCATACTTTCCGGAAATCTTATTTTTCAAGGCTTTCACATATGCAAAAGCTGCAAAGTATACCTCTTCCAATCTTGAAGGCAGAGTAATCTCTTTTAAACCTTTACAACAAAAAAATACTCCCATATCCAATATTTTGATATCACAGCCCTCCTTAAATACAACCTTTTTCAAGTGCTTCACAGTCTTCAAAGACCATACACCAAGATATTCTGTACTCTTTGGTATCTCTATTTCTTTAAAAGCTTTTACATTCTTTAAAAAGCTTCAAGATAAATTTTTTTAATATTGCTTTCTTCTTCAAATATACACTCATTTAAATTCTTACACCCGCTAAAAGCTTCCCTACCTATGATTTCCACACTTTTTGGAATCTCTATGCTTTTTAATCCTTCAGAGTTTAAAAACGCCTCACTACCTATACTCTTTGTTCCTTCTCTGACTTTAACATAACTTGCTCCATTTTCGTATTTAAGGAGTATATCTTGGAAATATTTACATCCATATTCATCCTTTTCCAAATTTTTCAAGCCAGTATGTATTCTCAAATACTCCTGCATCCAATCCTTCCGGAGTTTTTTTCCCATATCGATATCAGATAAATTTCTACAATTTGCAAAAGGCCATACTTCCTATATTCTTTATCTTTTCAGATATATTTTACGCTTTCTATATCACATTCATAAAATGCTCTGTCTTCAATATCTTCTAAGCTTTGCGGCATATTTATATTTTTAAGACTTTTACAGTTTGCGAATGCTTCATACCCCACGACTATAATACTTTCAGGTAATTCAACTGTAACCAAATCAGGCAGATTTGAACAGGCTTTACTTGCAATCACTCTTGTACCATCTTTTACCTTCATTTCACTGCCTTTATTCTCATATTTTATCAGGGCATCACCAATATATATTCCATCTTCATCTTCCCAGAGTCCCTCTCATAATACTTTGTACCTTCAAATACACCTTCCTCAATATATTTTATTCCCTTTGACATCTCTATATCAGAAAGTTTATTACAATCTTTAAAAAAGCATATGTATTTATCCGTTCGACCGAATCCGGAATATCTATACTTTTTATTTTTTTCACATCCCAAAAAAACGCTTCACTTCCTATATTTTTTTAAACCGTCATTAAGTTCTATTTCTATCAGGTTATTACAGTTTGAAAATGTAGACTCACCAATCTCCTTTACTCCAAGCGGAATACTTATTTTTTCCAAAGCAGTACAATCTTTAAATGCTGCAGCATTTATTTTCTCCAGACCTTCGGGAAATTCTACTTTTTTTAAATTTGAGCATTTGTAAAAACGCTCCTTCACCTATCTCTTTTACATTATCCGGTATCTTAATATATTCTATTTTTCTACAGCCTGCAAATGAAAACGTACCGATACTTTCCAATGTGTCCGGAAATTTTACAGTTTCTAAATTTTCACAATCTATAAAGGCATACTCATTTACCACTTTGACTCCTGTAGGAATTATCAACTCTCTCATACTTAGCCTGCTCTCAAATATACCTTCTCTAACACCTACTAATATATTTTTCCTTTATAATCAGTTTCCTTCTTGCATGAGTACTTACATATATTGAAATAATCACGATCAATAATATAAAAAAATAATCAGCCTGACTTTTTCTTCCTTTGCTCATACACAAATTTCCCCTTTATTTTACTTCACCACCTTAACAGCTACATATCAATAATTTCTGTTAGTAAACAGATCCCATATTCTCATGGTTCTATCCTCAAATACAGTTTTTTTCTGTGCCGTCTTCTCTTTCATATATTATTTTTCCCCTTAAACTCCGAATCGTCATAATCCATGTATTTAAGAACATACAGATAATATGTACCATCCTCTGTTGTTTTTATGCATATATTTTATAAGTTCATCTAAACTATTTACTTCTTTAAACTCTTCCAGTTCCCTTCGGCTTCGGATACGGTTTGCGGTGATGTAAAGCTTACCGTTTTTATCTCTTTTACACTCTCAGATGCTTCATATTATCATTAAAAAAATCTATAAACTTCTGTGTGTTTTTATCTTCTACAATCTTATATCTATATAGAATCCTACTTTTGCCCGTAAATATAATCTGAAATGTCCTGTTCAACCATGTATGTCCTATCCTTACCTGTGTATACATCCTGAACCTTTCCTCTATTGTCAATACACTCAAGATCCGCTCTTAATAAATCTGCCAGCATCGCAATAATTCCCGCTTCAACACGATATTTTTTCGCTCTGTCTATTCTTCTGTCATTTAAATATTCCGCAATATCCATCGATGAAAAAAGCAATGTCAACACAAAAGATATTATTATAATAACTTTGAGCTTCTTTATCTCTATCCTTCTTGTTTCACTACACATAGTCATACCCCCTAAAATTTAATAAAACACGTCCAAAATCCCTTAATTCATCTGACAATCCAATGTATACGACATCAACAGTATAATTATGGATACGGGTATCTTTATTTAGCAATAAATACAATATACTACTATTCTCGTTCCGCTCTTTTACCTATATTTTAATCTATAAAAAGGTATTTTTCAAGTTTTTAACACAAAAAAATATCTATATATATTTATTATGTTCTTAACTGTTCACAGAAATTAAACAAAAATACGATACGTATTTTATATATAACAAAAAACTGCCACACACTCTTTACGAGTATGCGGCAGTCTGCGCGTCTTTATTATATTGGCTTTTAGCCTACAAGCTTAGCAACATTGAGTCTGATTCCAGGGCCCATTGTTGAAGTTAAAACGATGTTCTTAATGTATGCACCCTTAACTGTGCTTGGCTTAGCCTTGTTGATAGCATCCATGATGCTCTGGAAGTTCTCTAAAAGCTGCTGCTCACTGAATGAAGCCTTTCCTACAGGTACGTGAACCAAGTTTGTCTTATCAAGACGATACTCTACTTTACCTGCTTTGATGTCTGCAATAGCCTTTGTAACATCCATTGTAACTGTACCTGCCTTAGGGTTCGGCATAAGTCCCTTAGGTCCGAGTACCTTACCGAGACGTCCTACAACGCCCATCATATCAGGTGTTGCAACGATAACGTCAAAATCCAACCAACCGTCGTTCTGGATCTTCGGAATAAGCTCCTCAGCTCCTACATAGTCCGCTCCGGCTGCTAAAGCTTCATCAGCCTTAGGTCCCTTTGCGAAAACTAAGATTTTAACAGTTTTACCTGTTCCGTGTGGCAGAACTACCGCGCCACGAATCTGCTGGTCTGCATGACGTCCGTCAAGACCTGTTCTTATATGTAATTCTATTGTTTCATCGAACTTAGCTACTGCTGTTTTCTTAAGTATAGCTACTGCCTCGTTTGCATCATATTGTACGCTACGATCAACTAATTTGGCAGCTTCAACATATCTTTTTCCGTGTTTCATGTATATTACCTCCTAAATTAGTCTTCTACTGTGATACCCATTGAACGGGCTGTACCTGCTATCATAGAGATAGCTGCGTCAATACTTGCTGCGTTTAAGTCAGGCATCTTAAGCTCTGCTATTTCCTGAATCTGAGCTCTTGTGATCTTAGCTACCTTTGTCTTGTTAGGTACGCCTGATCCTGAAGCTATTTTACATGCCTTCTTAAGTAAAAACTGCAGCCGGTGGAGTCTTAGTTATGAAACTAAAAGCTTCTATCTGCATAAACTGTGATAACTACAGGGATGATCAAATCTCCCTGATCTGCTGTTCTTGCATTAAACTGCTTTGTAAACTCAACTATATTCACACCATGCTGTCCAAGAGCCGGACCGACAGGTGGAGCCGGTGTTGCTTTACCTGCAGGTATCTGCAATTTTATATATCCTGTAACTTTCTTTGCCATATGGCACCTCCTTGTGGTAATTTCGGGAACTTCCCTCCCACGCATTTAAAACGCATTATGTAATAACGGCTTACGCCGGATTACACCTTCTTTACTTCTGTGAACTCAAGCTCTACTTTTGTCTCTCGTCCAAACATTTCTACATTGATAGAAACAGTCTTTCTTTTTTCGTTGACAGCGGTAATCACTCCCACGGTATCCTTCCATGCTCCGCTGATGACTGTAACCATATCGCCTTCCTTGAGGTCAACCTCAAGCCTTGCTTCCGGCTTTGTGGCATTGCCGCTGTAGCCAAGTGCTACAAGCTCATCTTCGGTGAGTGGTACCGGCTTGCTTCCCGGTCCTACGAAACCTGTAACGCCTCTGGTATTTCTTACAACATACCAAGTTTCATCATTCATATACATATGAATAAGGACATATCCCGGGAAAAGTTTCTTATCCGACGATTTTTTTCGACACCGTTTTTACTTCAAGTATGGTTTCCATAGGAACCGTAACTTCGAGTATCTGGTCTTGAAGTCCACGATTCTCAATTGTTTTTTTCAATATCTACTTTTACTTTATTCTCATAGCCCGAATAAGTATGGGCTACGAACCATTATGCTTCTGCCATATTATCACCTATTTGATAACAAAGTTTAGTAATAGTTTGAAGATAAAGTCCAGTATTGATATTATAATACCGATAGCTATAGATGATGAAATAACAGCAATAGTCTCTCTTACAATATCATCCTTAGTTGGCCATACTATCTTTTTAAACTCTGTCTTTATACCTTTCAAAAAGTCAGATATCTTTCCGCTTTTTCCTTCAGCCATAAATACTCCTATTTTGTTTCCTTATGCACTGTATGAGTTCTACAGAACTTACAATACTTTTTGATTTCCATACGGTCAGGATGATTCTTCTTATCCTTAGTCGTATTATAGTTTCTCTGCTTGCACTCTGTACAAGCAAGTGTTATCTTTGTACGCACAATTCCACCTCCATTGTTCGAATTAGACTTGAAAATCCAAAAAAAAAGGACTTTGCATCCTTTAATCTTCCACATTCTAGCACAATAACTTACTCCCGTCAAGCACTATTTTCTTGTAACCTTTGTAAATACACTATAAATTCAGCTTGACAAACTACCGTAAAGTTTTAGAATTGTACCGGAAGTAAACATAATTTAATGGAGGCGTTCATTATGGAAAAGCTAAAGTTATTTCTTAAGCGAAAGGATGTCGTTATCTCGGCAAAAAGATACGGTATCGACGCTTTGGGAGCTATGGCACAAGGACTTTTTTGTTCACTTTTAATAGGTACTATTATCAATACTGTAGGAAAGCAGTTTAATATAGGCTTTCTTACCGGCACAGTGGCCACCATTGCAGGAGTGGACTATACTGTAGGTTCTCTTGCAAGCGCCATGAGCGGACCTGCAATGGCTGTAGCGATCGGCTATGCACTTGCCACTCCACCGCTTGTACTGTTTTCACTGATTACGGTGGGCTTTGCATCCAATGCGCTTGGAGGTGCAGGAGGACCGCTTGCCGTACTTTTTGTGGCAATAATAGCTTCTGAAGCGGGAAAGATGATATCAAAGGAAACCAAGATTGATATTCTCATCACTCCGCTTGTCACTATCTCGGTCGGAATACTTTTATCCGCACTGCTTGCACCGACTCTCGGAAAGGCCGCTATGAAGCTCGGTACAGTCATCATGTGGGCTACAAGCCTTCAACCTTTCCTTATGGGAATACTGGTCTCACTCCTTGTAGGTGTGGCACTTACACTTCCTATTTCATCGGCTGCCATTTGTGCCGCACTCGGACTTACAGGACTTGCAGGCGGTGCCGCACTGGCAGGCTGCTGCGCGCAGATGGTCGGCTTTGCAATTATCTCATTCCCTGAAAACAAATGGGGCGGACTTATCTCACAGGTATCGGTACATCCATGCTTCAGATGGGCAATATTGTAAAGAATCCGAGAGTCTGGATAGCGCCATGTATCACATCCATGATTACGGGACCTATAGCAACCTGCATATTCAAGTTACAAATGAACGGTGCTGCAGTATCATCCGGTATGGGTACCTGCGGTCTTGTAGGTCAAATCGGAGTGTATACAGGTTGGGTAAATGATGTAACAAGCGGTGCCAAATCCGCTATAACTTCATTTGATTGGATCGGACTTATTATGATATCCTTTATCCTACCTGCCGTTATCACACCTGTTATCCATATGTTCGTAAGAAAAGCGGGACTTGTAAAGGACGGAGATTTGAAACTCTAAAGAAAAAAGCAGCTTAATGATTATCTCACTAAGCTGCTTTTTTTATAGCAGTCTGAATACCTGTTCTGCCGTATCAGTCAGATTTTTCTTCGCAGTATCTGTTTGCATCGCTTCTTCCAATGTGACTATTCTTCTTAGAATAGGGAAGAACGCGTCTATTCCATGCTCATTGCACACTCCGGCGTCCTCTGTTACACTTCCTGAGAATGCTATGACTTTTTTATTATACTTCTTTGCAATATTTGCTACACCGACAGGCGCCTTTCCCATTACAGTCTGACTGTCAAGTCTTCCCTCACCGGTAACCACAATGTCAGCATCCTTTACATAATCTTCAAGTCTTGTTTCATCAAGCACTATCTGTATTCCGGATTCCATCTTTGAATTTGTAAAGTTGTGGAATGCATAGCCAAGTCCTCCTGCAGCACCGCATCCCGGATATGTGGAGTCGGCATCTTTATACTTCTCCTTTACAAGATTTGAAAAGCTGTTAAGCCACGCATCCATATCTTCCACCATTTCCTTTGTAGCGCCTTTTTGAGGTCCGAACACCGCACTGCAACCAAGTTCTCCACAAAGCGGATTGGTCACATCACATGCCACTCTGAATGTACACTCAGGCAGCTCTTTTAAGACATTTTTATCTTCTATCTTTACAATATCTCTGACACCTGCCGCACCATATCCTACCTCTTTGCCTTCAATATCAAAAAACTCATATCCCAGAGCCTGAAGCATTCCTACTCCGCAGTCATTTGTAGCCGAACCGCCTATACCGACTATAAAATGTCTGCAGCATCTTTTTACAGCGTCTTTTATCATCTCTCCAACACCGTATGTTGTTGTATAAAGCGGATTTTTTTCATCACCGCTTACCAAGGTAATACCTGCAGCCTGTGACATCTCTATTATTGCTGTCTTTGTAGACTCAACTATTCCGTATACCGCATTTACCTTTTTCCCTACAGGCCCCGTTACTTCCACATTTATAAGCTTACCTCCCATTCCTATCGAGAGAGCCTCCACCGTTCCTTCTCCGCCGTCTGCAAGCGGTCTGATCTCAACTTTTGCATCTTTTTTCGCTTTAAGTATACCTTGCTTTATAGATTCTCCGGCTTCCAAAGATGACATACTTCCTTTAAATGAATCAATAGCGACAACAACTTTCATCTTCTCACTATTTCTCCTTTCATTATACTGCTTCCAGTTTATCACAATAATAACCGGTTTTACACTTAAAAATTCAACTGAAGTATCAAAGTTTTTCTACTAAAAAAGATGGAGTTTCCTCCACCTTTAAAAAACTTATTTTAGAAGCTCATCGTAGCAAGCCGTTACACCGTCTTTTTCTATCTTTTCAAACCATCTGTTTACGATATCATACATATCGCTAAGGTCCTCACCCCAGTAATCTTCTCTCTTTAATATATCCGCTACAGAAGCGCTCTTCATAAACTTTACGATCTCTTCACCGTCATTTGCTTCATCCGTCTTATAGAATTCAATAAGTGCAGCCAATGAAAAACTTAAAATCTTTGGATACTTTCCGTTTTCCGCCTTATATTCCAAGATTGTAGGAAGTACTCTTGCTCTGAACTTTGACACTGAATTAAGCGCAATTGATAAAAGCTGATGCTTGATAAAAGGATTTGAAAATCTCTCAAATACAGCCTCTCCAAACTTCCTGTTGTCCTCGGTATCTCCTATTGTAGGTATTATTTCCTCAAACACAGATTTTCTAAGAAGTGATGATACCTTTTCATCCTTCATACACTCGCCTACTGTATCAAGTCCGTACAATCTTGCAGCTAAAACCATTGAGGTATGTGCTCCGTTAAGTATACGAACCTTTCTCTTCTTATACGGATCCACATTATCTGTCCAAACTACATTAAAGCCTGCCTTTTGTAGCGGAAGCTCATCCTCGTGATTTCCCTGTATTACCCAAAGGTGGAAATCTCAGCTGTATCCATCATATTGTCGGTTTGACCGATTCTCTCCTCAAGTGATTTATGTTCATCTCTTGGGAATCCAGTAACAATTCTGTCAACCAATGTGGAGCAGAAGCTGTTTTCTTTTTCAAGCCATGAAGCAAAATCCGCTCCAAGCTCCCATTTGCAAGCATACTGCTTACAACATTTTAATAGTTCTTCACCGTTGTGATCTATAAGTTCACATGAAAGTATAATAAATCCCGGCAATCCTGCTTTAAATCTCTCATATAAAAGAGCTGTGAGTTTTGCAGGGAAGCTGTTTGCAGGTGAATCGGAAAGCTTGTTATCATCTTCATACACTATTCCGGCTTCCGTTGTATTTGAAACGATAAATCTGAAATCAGGATTCTTTGCAAGACTCAAATATCCTTCATAATCCTCATATGGATTGATACATCTGCTGATAACATCTATATGAGTATGCTCATCTACCACCTTGCCGTTGTCAACTCCTCTTAAGAAAAGATTGTATTCACAGTTTTGTGCTTCAAGCATCTCACACATACCCGTCTTTATAGGCTGTACGACTACAACCGATCCCTCAAACAATCCCTTGTCATTTAATTTCTGGAAGAAATAGTCTACAAATCCTCTCAAAAAACCGCCTTCACCAAATTGGATGATTCTCTCTTTAGCCTTCATATTATACTCCTAATATTTTATTATTAACTACCGCAGCCATTGCCATCAGTAATCCATTATCATTGAAATAACTTTTACCTACTTCAATGTTATCTTTCAGCCTCCACATCTTAGCTTTATACATCGATATATTTGCTTCATATCTTCAGACTTTATTTTCTTTTTCGCCCTCCAGTAATGTAAGCGTTTACATTTTTAAGTATATATTATTTAGGATTTTTTTGTCAATCAAAAAGACAGCCAAAAGATCGCCTGCTTTTTTTATATACTAAGCCATGTTCACTTAGATTTATAAAATATAAATTATCATATTATTGTACACTCAGGTTAACTATAAAAAAATATAATTCGCAATAAACAATAACGGTCTTCTATTTAACATAATTATAAATTATTTTAATAGAAGACCATAATATTAACTATTTAAGGGACAATCTTAATCTAAACTATTCTTTATCCTTATTTATTACATTCTTGACACCTTCGACCGTTCCTTCTACAGCATCTTTAACATCTTTTTGCAACTTCTTTAACCTTAGAAGCAGCTTTTTTCAGCAGCTCCCTCCGTCTCTGTTTTTTTATCACCGGTTACTTTACCAATACCCTCTTTTAAAGCACCTTTAGCTTGATCTATCTTCTCTTCTAATGACATACTAATCTCCTTTTTACCTAAATTTATTACAATATATTATATGAATTGATTTATCCACTAAATTATATGTAAAAGCATATTTTTTTCATTCTATAAGAATATTACTCGAGTACTATAGACTTAAGATATAAAAAAATAATATAATTTGTTTTTACATATTAAAGTATCTTATCAATCATTTTTCCTATCCTCTTCTACCAAAGAAAAAAACGAAACAACAGCAATGACAATTACTGCACCTAAGATAGAAGGAATCAATGACATCCCTGCCATAGTAGGTCCCCATTTTACCAAATAATGCCTGACCGACAGATGATCCCAGTAAACCTGCAATGATATTAGCTATTATACCCATTGCACCACCTTTTATTGGTAATAGCACCTGCAATGAAACCTATAAATCCACCTACAATGATAGACCAAATCATAAACCACCCTCCATTCTATATTTTTATATATTTTTTCGATTATTATTTTAATATTCAAATTAAAATCTATTTAAAATATATAGCCAATATTATACACCATAAGTCAACTTTTGTCAAAATAAACCAAAAAATTTATTTGCCTAAAGCTGTCCTATAAATCCTCGACATCTATCGCCTTTATTCCGTTTCTCATTAATAAATCTGCAAATACACCTTGTCCCGATATAATCCTGCCTGAAAATGAACCGTCATATACTGTATTAACTCCACATGACGGACTTCTGGACTGTAAGATAACAATATCGGCATTTTGTTCTTTTACTATTTTCAGTGCTTCTTTTGCACCTTGACGAAATTCTTTGTCAACCGAGGTGCCGTCCTTGAGACTGACTATACAGTTTACTATTTCCGCAGGTTCTCTTGGAATAGACAGTCCGCCAAGAACTTCCGGACAAACAGGTATTACCTCATGTCCTTTGGTATAATCTCTTACTTTTTCACTGTAATTGTTTCCGCCGTTATATTTACAATTTTCTCCAAGTAAACAGGCACTTACCGCTATTTTCATTTTAATAACCCACACTTTTTATAAATCTTTTCAATAATTTCTGATTTAAACTCCATATACTTATCTATATCATCGGGATAAAAGTACTGCAGCCTGCTCTTTCACTTTTGAGTACTCAGATGCTAAAAGCAGGATTATTTTTTTAAAAAAATCTCTGAATGTAATATGTTTGAAGAGTTCTTTGGAATCTTTCGGACATACATATAAATGATGTGTCATCAATTCTTCTTTTCCGGAATATGAAAAAGCTTCTCTACCTTCAATACCCAAATCTCCCTCGTGTTTGTATCCTTTATCATTAAGCAATCTCTTTATAATTTCAAATTTATCATTTTCAATAACAATATCAAGGTCAATAATTGGTTTTGCAGACAGTCCTTCGACATATGTGCTTCCAACATGTTCAATTTTAATGGAATTGTAAATAACATCTTCCCCAATGAATCTGCTATTCTTTCAAATTCATCTTTCCATTTCGGATTCCATTTTTTTCTACTACGACTCTTTTTGTTCTCATTTACCGGTCATCTCCACAAATTCTAACTATGATTTATCTATCTCAAATCCAAATACATTATATCAAAAATCTATATATGAATCCTCTATTTTTAAAAATACGCCGAGAGGTACCGATTTTTCTAAATCCATATTTTTCATAAACATGGATTGCTCTAAAATTATCACTTCTGACTTCAAGATTGATTATCTTTATACCATGTGACTTGGCATACTCTATCGCCATTTTAAGCAATCTGCTTCCAAGTCCTTTATTCCATTCCGATTTTAAAACTGTAATACCAAGTTCCGCTCTGTGATTCATTCGTCTTGGCATTCCGCTTAGGCTTACATCTCCAATGATTTCTCCATCTCTCCATGCAAAAAAATGAGCAGGATCTTTCATCTTTTTAAAACAGAACGGATATATTCTTCCTCTCCTTCAACAGAAATCGGAAAACCCTCTGCTCCAAATGATAAATTATCTGTTTCCGATCCTATCTTTTTTGAATATTCTATTCTTGCTAAAGCATCCTCAGGAGAGGCCTCTTTTATAATTATATTGTCCATTTATCTTCCCTTCTCAATAATCTTATCTATCTTTTTCAAATAAATTCCCACCATTATATTTACAATTTTTCTCCAAGTAAACAGGCACTGACTGCTATCTTCATCCTCAATCCCTTCTTCATAAATTATATATCACTATCCCTGCCTTCTGTTCTGTATTATTGTAAAAATAACTCTGCCAACTCTTTTGTAAGTTTACCTTCTTTTTCAAGTCTACTCACAAAATTTTTCTTCGTATCTTTTCAAAAATCCTCTGACATCCGACATTCCCTGCAAGGAGTAATAGGGCTTTTGATATCATTTCTTGGCTCTTATTTTCTCTAAATTCTGATTCTATACATTCACATAAACTGTCCAAAAACTTCATAATTTTTCTTTTTCAGCCTTTTCAAAGTTCCCATTCCAATCTATTGAATCAAGCTTTTTCTTTAAAAATATCTTAAATCTTTACTATCCATACTTCTATAATAAATATACTTCATCTAAAAACTATCTTATGTCTTATATGTTAAATCCTAAATTGGTGAAGGGATTTATCCATCATTTCAGCTCTCTTTAATAAAAAAACCAATAATACCATCCAAATACTCATCCATCTCTTTTTTTAGTTTCCGTTTTCAAGGATCTCCGCTATCTTTTTCAAATGTATTTCCATTCCGTATTGTTACCTGCTTATAAAAATTCCTGTTTTATAAGCTTTTTTTTGTGTATATAGTTTTCATATATTCCGATTCATCATATTTTCCCCAAAAATACAGCATTTTTCACCAATATAAACTATTTCATTATGAAAAACGTGGATTTATCTATAAAGTCAAGATTTTACTTCTATCCAAATCATAGGAAAAAGAATAAAAACGTCTCTTCTTGCCATTTCTTGATGCCACCATTTGGGAAGGCTCTCCTTCTCTTTTCAAGTACTCTTCTTTACTAAGTAAAGTAAAAGGGATTGAAAAGTCAAAGTTCGTTTTCAATAAATGTTTTTATCTTAGAGATACAACTTTCATAGGTTTCCCCACTGTTAAAGAATAGATTCCCGCTGTTAATATAAGAATCAACATCCTCAAATCCCAATTCAGTTAACAAAACTTTCAATTCACTCATAGCGACTTTATTCTTTCCACCAACATTTATACCACGCAATAAAAGTATATATCTCAACTTACTTACCTCTATACAATAAAAATCATTTCTGTTTTTGACGGCTTTGAGAAAAAACAACAGGTAAATTCCAATTATGAGCTTAATTGCCGCATCAATATATGCAATCACAGTTACAGGAATGCCTGAGAAAAATATATCCTGCCAAAAATATTCAAAGTACAAACAGCACCTAAATAAATCATTGATTTTCCATGTACAAAAGTAATACATAAAAAAGTGTATTGCGGTCGCCATCAATGCTCCCAACCAAATCAATCTCCAATTCTCATCGGCAAAGAACGGTCCCACCAAGTAGTGACATTAAAACAAAGCAATAAAAATGATTGCATATAATGACACTTTTCTTTGAAATTCAGAGGAACTTCCATCAGACAATTTATTTAGTACTTTTTTTTATTCATATTAACAGAAAAAAAGCTGACAATATATCCTATGCAAAATACCTGCATATTTATGATTTGTTTTCCGCCAACAAAAGTAGCCACTAAAATAACTGCTGCTACCAAAATCAACCATAAGCCACATGCCCTCTTATAATTGAATTCCAACTTCTCGTTTTTTTATTATATTTTAAAAACACATAGCCTCCTTAAGTATTTCTGCAACAAGCATCCGATTTAATTATCAAAAAACAATCACCTGCTTATCCACATCTACCTCAGCTTCAACTCCGAAAGGAATAATGCACCTTGGTGTTGCATGCCCCACATTTATATTATAGACAACCGATAAGTCTTTATCTCCGATTTCCTCAAGTAAAATTTGCTTATACTCCTCATAATATACCTCATCTTGAGGCTTGCCTACTAAAAACACCTGAGAGCACATCAAATATTCCGTACTCATTTAAAAGCTCCGATCATCTTTTCTATATAGCTTCGGTTCAGGTTTATTTCTCACTTGTTTCCAATAATAAAATTTTTATTCTTCCACTCCTTAAGACTTGGGAATAAATCATATTTTTTACAAAGAGATACCGTATCCTCAAATCTTGAATTATCAAATATATCATAGATTGAATCAATACAACCTCCTAAAATCTTACCTTTAAATACCGACTTACCGCTAAGTAATTCAAATCCGGTATTCTCATACCTTTCCATATCAACTCCGATAGAATTCTCACTGAAGTCTTCTCTTTCCTTATACCAAAACTCACTTTGGCGTATTTCTTTTATTTTTGCCTGTTTGTGATAAGCTCCTCAAAGTATTTTTTTGTATATGGCAACATATCATTTGAGAGCTCACATATATCAGGTAAAAATGCCTGGCCGTAGAATGTTTTTATTCCCACTTTATTCAGCATAAAATGATTTTTGGTGGTATCTGAAAATCCTAAGAATATTTTTTGTTTAACAGCCGCCTTCAGCTCATTGTTTTCAAACAGATATGGCAAAAGCTTATAGGTATCAACTCCTCCTATTGCACATAAAAATCATATCTATAGAGTCATCCTTAAACGCTTCTATCAAATCTTTTGCTCTACATTTCAGGGATGTTCTTTTATAAAGTCCATACCTTTTAAGTGCATTAGGCAAAAAAATTCAACCTCTATACCGTATTTCATTTAATCTTTCCAGACCTATTTTTAAGTTCATGCTTAATAAAACTTTCTCCTAAAAACACCGCTTGATAAACTTACTATTCCTATTTTTCTTTACCATAAACATCTCCTTATCAAAAACCCGATACCTCCATTGAATCATCAATTTTTGATATCGGGTTAATTTAAAATTATTTCACTGTCTGGTCGCCGTCTTTGATAACATAATTGGTCTTTGCACCGATTTCATCCATCAAGATCTTACCTCAAGTGTTTTTATAGCTGCCTGTATTGTAACCTGAACCGCCGTCATTGTCCCAAAGCCACTCAGGAGCGTTCCACATTGCCACCTTCGGAGCAATTATCTCATATACATCCTTGTTCACACCGTACTGACCGTGGTGAGCCATCTGTACAATATCGGCCTTCAAATCTGTTGCCGGAACATCAGCCTTAAGTCTCTCACCTGCTGCAGGTCCCATATCGCCTAAGAACAATACTCTGGTACCGTTGTCAAAGTCAAGTCTGAATGCTATTGACGAGTTGTTGATAGAGTTTGACTCAATCCAATAAGGATCGTTAAGTATATGGATTGAAACTCCGTCTACATAGTAAACCTCACCCTTGCTTGTAATATGTGATACACCTGCAGGTAATTTTGCTATTGAGTTTCTGATAGTATTTACCATATCGGCTCTATACTTTTCATACTTGTCATACCAAGCCTGTTCTCTGATATTGTAGTAGAAATTGTCGATTTTGATACCTTCAAAGCCGTTTTCTGCAAGCTTTGTGAAAGCACCGCCGTGGTCACTGTGAGGATGTGATAAAATCCATGCGCTTACCTCACCGCCATAGCTCTTTATAGTCTCTACAAGATGCGGCTCGTCCTGTGGAAGTCCTCCGTCCACAACTATCAACTTGCCGTTCTTGGTCTTTATGACATAGCTCATCATCTGGCTCTTTGTTGCCGAATTTAATATATGAATCTCGGAGCCGTTTAAATAAGTTCCGTCATTAGCCTTGGTCGCAGTCTCACCCATCACTACCTTAGGGTAGTTGTTTGAGCTTTTACCTATAACACCTGCAAAAGATGTCATACCGGTATTTACAATCATTGCCGAACAAAGTGAAGTTAACAAAATTTTCTTTAGAAGTTTCATTTATCCCCCTTTTTACTGTTTTGTAGTTGTAAGTTAGTATCAGTCCCTGCCTTTATAACCTGATTCACAATATATTTTGAATCTTCCATTATATCGTTCGCTCTGAAAAGCTGGATTTCAAGGTCATACTTATCAAAAAGTCCGCCGTAGGAAGTTTCACTTGACTTTTTTATTGAGAAATCCTGAGTGGCCGCATAGTCGTTGATTGCTCTGATGTATTCATTACCGTATGCTAGCGCCTCATCATCACTTATATCGTCCGACAAAGACCAGATAAGCAATACTTTATTCTCATTTTCCTTAAATGCCATATCAATATAGTCACTCATAGGATACAAAGTCTTATCGTTGAACTGTTCTTCCGCATCACTTCTTATCTGAGACCAGTCCAACACTATATTTTTTTGTGTCTCAAATACAGGTTTGTCCGAATCCACGCTTTTGTTGACAACTATATCCGAATTCGCACAGGCTCCCGCAGATAAGGCAAATACTATAGAAGTACCCCTACAATATGCTTTTTTTAATTTTTTTATCATAATATAAATACCTTCCATTAGACATTTACTAACTTCACTATTATACCAAAGGGTTTTTATTTTTTTGTAGTGTTTTTTTGATTATTCCATAATTTTTTTAAGATTTTTTTATATCTTGTAAAAATAAGTTTAAAAAGTGTTATTATGTTCAATATCAATATTTTTTTATCTTATTTTTGAACATAAGGAGGGCATGATGAAAAAATCAGGTATTGATTATTTTGTTACTATAGTACCTTTTTTGCTTGTACTGGCTTTGGTACTGCTGTTTTTTATATTTCCTTTACAGGCGACCGATATTCTCGGTAGTATCAGAGGTCTTTTAAATAACAGCCTCGGAATCTTTTATCTTATATTCGGACTTTTTATCTTTTTACTGTCACTGTATATGGCATTTTCAAAATACGGCAATATAAAGCTTGGCAGCGGCAAAAAGGAACATTCCGACTTTGCATGGGGAACTATGATGTTTACAGCAGGACTTGCCGCAGATATATTATTTTACTCACTGTGTGAATGGATGCTTTATGCAAATCAGGACAGAATACAATCCCTCGGTGATACCACACTTTGGTCCGCCACCTATCCGCTTTTTCACTGGGGACCTATTCCTTGGGCATTCTATGTTGTACTTGCATCATGCTTCGGCTTTATGCTTCATGTAAGAAAGAGGACCAAGGCAAAATACTCTGAAGGTCTCAGGGTGCTTCTCGGCTCACATGTGGACGGTGTAATAGGCAAAGATTGTAGATTTGACTGCAGTATTTGCACTTATTGCAGGTACAGCCACCACATTTTCACTTGCAACACCTTTACTTTCTCAGACTGTAGCAAAACTTTTCGGCATCGGCAACAATAATATACTTACCATAGCTATTTTACTTGTAGTCTGCCTCATATATTCAGTCTGTGCGTATTTGGGTATTGACGGAGTGTCAAAGCTTGCATCATGCTGTACATATCTGTTTTTTGCACTTTTATTGTATGTATTCTTTGGCGGCGGACATGGCAAGTTCATACTTGAACTTGGCTTTAAATCACTTGGCAATCTGGCAAACAACTTTTTATCTCTTGCCACATATATAGACCCTACAGGAAAATCAAGCTTTGCAGAGGATTGGACCGTATTTTACTGGGCGTACTGGATGGTATGGTGTGTTGCCACTCCTTTCTTTATAGGAAGCATCTCAAGGGGCAGGACAATAAGAGAGGTCATACTTGGCGGCTATATATTCGGACTTTCAGGTACATTTATATCCTTTATCGTACTCGGCAATTACGGTATTGCACTGAATGTATTCGGTCAGGTGGATTTGCTTAAGCTCTACACAAGCAGCAATAATCTCTACACCACTATAGGTGAGATAATATCAACTTTGCCGCTTCCCTATATAGCCATGATACTTTTGATACTGACAATGATTACATTTTATGCTACAACATTTGACTCCATTACGCTTGTAGCCGCATCGTACTCATATAAGGACCTTGAGGACAAAGAGCCTTCAAAGCAGATAAAACTGTACTGGTCGATACTTTTGATTTTACTGCCTATCGGTCTTATCTTTTCAGACAATTCCATGTCAAACCTGCAGACCGTATCCATCATTGCCGCTTTTCCTATAGGTATTATAATGATTTTACTGATTATATCGTTTTTTAAGGATGCAAATATGTATCTAAATGAGTAAACAGCTCATGATTCCAAAACTCGCCTACGGAAATTGAAAATCCGACGGCGAGTTTTTCTATACTTATTACACCGGGATTTTTACTTCGACCTGAGATGATATCTTTTATAGTGGTTTTGGGAACTCCGGACTTTTTTGAAAGCTCATACACCGTCATATCTTTTTCGTAACATAATAACATTACTCTTTTTGAAATCGCTTGTGAAATATTCATACTTACTCCATAGATTATTAGAAATTCAGAAACTTTGTATGTAATATTATAGCAAAAAGAGCCGTTTTCACAGCTCTTTTATTCTTTATCTTCAAAATTTATCTTTCTCTTCGACTATATATATAGGTCTGTCCTTTATCTCGGAAAGAATAAGTCCCAGATACTCTCCTATAATACCGACTATAAAGAAAAGTACCGAAAACATAAAGCATATAAGACATATCGTGGTGGCATATCCGCTTGGCGTACCTACTCTTATAAACGACACTATGGTATATATCATCATTATTATTGCCAAAAACGCTGCCATGCTGCCTGCATATATACCGAGCTTAAGAGGCAGATTTGAAAAGGTCATTATAGTATTCATGGAGAATCTGAAAAGCTTCTTTATGGAATACTTGCTCTCTCCGGCATATCTCTTTCTTGCCTCATACTCTATATTTACAGTGTTAAAGCCTACATTTTGTACATAGCCTCTCAAAAATCTGGTCTTTTCTCTGTAGCTGCTTCTTAATACATCGGCAACTCTCTTTGATATTCCGAAAAAATCCGAGGCATTGCTGACCAAATGTATATCACTTAACCTGTTTATAACCTTATAAAACATGGATGAGGTTATATTCTTTATAATTCCTGCCGACTTGTTTACGGTTCTGACCATATTTATTATGTCATATCCCGATTCAAACTTTCTCAACATCTCGGGAAGTAATGTAGGCGGATGCTGAAGGTCCGCATCCATGCATACAATATAATCTCCGCTTGCATTGTCAATACCTGCAATCATCGCGGCCTCATGTCCGAAATTTCTTGAAAAAAATGTACGACCTTTACATTTTCATCATCTTTTGCAATCTTAAATAAAAATACCTCTTGAACCGTCCACACTTCCGTCATTTACAAAAAAATGATTTCATATGGATTATCTATCAAAAGAAGAACCTTTATTGTCTCTCTATAAAAACTCAAATAAAACTTCCTCTTCATTATATACAGATACAATAATTGAAATCTTCTTACTCATAAATCTCTATCTCCGTACTGCCGTGGGTCGGGACTCTGTCAGCCTTTGGAGGAGGCGTCATATAGTCACCGTACACCAGATGCAAAACACTGTCATACTCATCTATTATAGAAAGTGTGGCATCCTCAAACTTTATATTCAAATACTTTTCATACCAATCCTTATTCACCTTTATATCAATATAATCAGGCTGATAATTGCTGTAATACCATGTGGTACTCTTTCTTGACTTATAGAAAAGCTTTGAAAGCCCGTCCTGCAGTTTTAAACAATCTTTTCATAGGTATTATCTTACCGAAAATTGAAAATAACAATACCGCAAGTTTCATGGTGCCCTTATATTTTCTCAACTCAAGCTTTTTCCTGTGCCCCATTGAAAACAGATATATAAGCTTCTGATTAAATAATACAAATCTTTGCAATAACTTTGATTTCGGCAACTTATCCAAAATGAATATATCCACCCAAAGGTGATTTAACTTACCCTCATAAGGATCCTTTTTGTCATTATTTTTATGTCTTGCACTCGGCTTATATATTATCCTCGGAGTAAAATCATAAAATACTTTACCGTTTTTGAACTCATTCGGCATGATGAACTCCAGCTTATCACTCAACTCTCTCTTTACAATCCTTCTGAACGCCTCAAAATTCGCCCTTGTCATCGCAATATCGGCATCATCATCCCAAGGAATAAAACCTCCATGCCTTATCGCACCAAGTAGCGTACCTGAGTCCAGAGTATAATTTATTTTATACTTTTTACATATTCTGTCTATTTCCTGCAAAATATATAAATTTGCCTTTTGCAGGGCAAGCATTCCGTAAGAGTTATCCATTTCTAAGCCTTCCCATCAAAATAATTTAACGACATCATTTTACACTCTTTACAGTGTACAAATCAACAGTATTATTCACTAAAAATGTTCAATTTCTTAGATTTTATCAATCTGAGTGCCTCTCTTGTTTTCTTAGGACTGTGATATTGTAAAACCGTCTTTAATGTCTCATCACTCTCGTACTCAAAATTCTTTGCAACCTTCACCTTTTTTTCAAAACTTTCCATACGATATTTCGCCATTCTTATCTCATTGCCTGCCGTCAGTACATTACCTGCAAACACCAGTATTACAAAAACAAAAATGCCGATATTTGATATAAGAGGAATCTTTATAGGTGCAGGCTTCTTTCTTCCGGGTCCTTTTACCTTTCGCTTAATATAGGCAAATGTCAATATAACTCCTATAAGCCCCGCTCCGAACTGAAGTGAATACCTTGAGCTCATTGCGTACATGGGATCCAGGAAAATCCACCTTGTAAGTATTACCATAGTGTGACTGAAAAGTCCCGATACAACCAACAAAAGCGGAAATATCGTATCCTCATATATCTTATATCTGAAGTTCATATACAGTGCATCCAGATAAAATAATATAACTACCGCACCGAGTATTCCTGTTCCTATTACATTTATCTCAAAGTATTTTACAAGCTCCACACTGACCACATCCGATGCAGAATGTATTCAGACCGAAATACAAAAAGTAAAGCGGATCTCTGCCGAATACCGTCACGATACTCTCACTTGTCGCACCTGCATTCACATTGTCGGCATTCATATAAGAATACATAAATAAAGCCAATGCCATAGCTACAGGTATACACATCAATACTCCTCTTTTTTTTCTTTCTGAAAAAAAGCATAGAAAATATAGGCACAAATAAGTGTTGCACCGTAAGCAAGTGAATACGAACCTGCAGCCATTATTATTGTAAATACCGGCAATAAAATATTTCAGTGCAAGTTTAAAACCGCTCTCTTTTTGAATATATGAATCCAGTATAAAAAAATGCAGTGCAAACAAAAAGAATGTAAAAAAATGTACCCAGCCTGTACCGTTTGGTGAGCATCTCCCACTGTGAAAGTGAGAACACCACCATCATAACAAGAATGATATATCCGATTTTCAAATTCTTCTTTGCCATAAACAGCCCTATAACAATACCCATCATCGCAAGGAATATTATTCCCAGGCTCATATCAAACATTGTGGAATAGTTAAAAAAACTTTTACATTTATCGCTCTTTCAAAAAAATGTTATAGGCAATCTTGTCAGTGCATCTTTTCCAAAATAAGGTACAGGTGAAAAGGGATTACGTAAATAAGTATTTATAATCCTTATATAGTCGGTATAGACCACATCAAGCACCGCACTTCTTATATATGCACTTAAATATATTGCACCTACTATCGGTAGGAAAAAAATGCTAAAAAAACTTCTTCATTATACTCCTACTATTCTATCTTTATATTTAAAAATAAAAGCTAAGTTTCTTATCACCTCTTTGCTCCTTGGCATCAGGCATATGAAATTGCTCTTCATATGTATCGGTATTACAGTATTCGGAGTGGTATCTATCTCGTAGTATGTTATATTTGAGACCAAATCCAAGGTTTCTTTCTCTCCGTTTGCATCTATCTCGATACTTTCATTTCCGGTAAGCTCTCCCGGATACATTATTTCAAAATGAATCTGTCCGTGCTCTCCCGACATTACATTAAACTTAGCCTCTTCATCTGTCCAACCGTCATCATAATGTCCGTAGATATTTTCAACCTTTATATTCTTTAAAAAATCCGTAACATTGACATATTCATTGTTCTTTTTATCTTCAGTCAGCACTATCATATCTTCATTAACCACTCCTATATCTCTGTAGTTGTCAATAAATGTCACTATATCCTCTCTGATATCAGGATTATAGGCTCTGAAGAATTCAAGCGCATCAAAATCACTTAGTTTAAAATCATTTTTTATAATATAAATCCTTTTATTGCTTAAGTCCTTATCATATTTGTAGTAAGTCTCATTTGCCAGTGAATTGGCTCTGTTTTGCCCCTCAAAGAGATATATCTTATTATAGTAGCCTCTGTAGTACATATCTCCCTATAAGCATACAAAAATCCCCAGACCATCACAAGTATTGCGGAAACAAATGAAACATGAAATATTCTGCTGAGTGAAGTCCCTATAGTTTTATTCTTTGACTTTCTTACGGTTATCTTTTTATCCACACCGTAGATATAGGCGGTAAGCAGCAGCAAAAATAAAAAAGGTGCATACAGCCATCTCATCTCCACTCTTATGGTTACGGCGGATGACACTATACTTCCTATAATAAATCCGAGGAACAACAATATGTTTTTTATCCAGTCAAATTCAATTTTTTTACTTCTCATCAGAATAGAGTATACGGACTTACAAATAAACATAATAAATGCAAATATTCCGATAATTATCAGAATTTTGACTGCAATATTTACATCCTTGAAGTCAATTCCGTTCAGATGTGTAGGCCCTGTATTTATTCCGCAAAGATATAATATCTCAGTTTTTACAGATGCAAAAAAACTTGACAGTTTGAAAGTTTCACTTACCTTTGAGTTGCCTGTGCCCTCAGGTATAAATGACTTTAAAGCCGCAAATCTTATATAATTTGCCACAATAAAAGTAATTATTGCCACCGGTGCATTTATTATTCTGTATCCCTTTTTCACAATTACTGCAAAGATAAGCATAGGGAATAGTACTACAAATCTCTCATGTGTAAAACAGTCCAAAAAATAAAATATACAGGCATAATAAAAGTATCTGTTTGCCTGTCCGTTGATATATTTGTAAAGGCATACACAAAGTGCAAATGCAAATATCATCGCCATGGCTTCCATAAGTCCGAGATACTGCCCTATATCATAGTATGAAAATCTTGAGACCAAAAACATGGCGGCAAATAAAAACGCCATCGTCTTGGAACGCGCAAGCCCCTTTGCAAAAAAATAAATTGCAATTGCTATACCTGCGCCTATAACTATATTTATAGGCACAATAAAATCAAGATTATTTTTTATAATCCCTTGATATATCCAAGTAACTGCCCAGTATACCGGTCTGAACTTTCTCATCTCATGCGGAAATACATATCTGAAAAATCCTGTGCCTCTTCTGGTAGACCACATAAGCAGGTCGTCCATATATAAGCCCTTTATACTGATTCCGGTATTTATAATAAATGCAATACCTATAAGAAGTAATGAAAGCAATATATCCTTCAGATATTCGTATTTTTCTTCAACTTTTACCAGTACCATATCTCCCCCTAAAAATATGCATTATACGAAGTTTGATAGAGCTTCTTTACAACAGCTGCCAACGGACTTGGCAACAATCTGTCAAACATAATACTCTCTTCTTTTTGCCTTGAGTGATCAAGTATACTCTTTTTTGTGGTCGCACCGTCATGTACTCTGTAGCAAATCCCGGATTTTCACAAAGTACAAACCTTCCCTCCAATTTTGCAAGCTTAAGAAGGCACTCCCAATCCAGCGCAAACTGAAAACTTGATAAAAACAAATCTTTCGGACAGAGTCTCTTATCATAGGCGCAGCTCGGTGCTATTATAGGATTTCCGAAGGTTATAGCAAGCCTTTTTACAAACTCTATATTGTTTAAAGCATTGAAAGTAAGCGGCAGTCTCAGAATTTTCTTTACAAGCTCCACTTTTCCGAACTTCATCTTTCCGTTTTTTATAGTAATGGACGATGTGGTAAAAAGAGTCATATCCGGATATTTCTTTTTATACTTTAACAAATCTTTTGTATAGTGCTTTAAGATAAATATCATCCTGATGTGCTATCGTTACCAGCTCAGTGGTAGCTATATTGTAGGCAAACTGCCAGTCATTGCCTATATTTGAAATATTATCGGCTTTTTTAATATTGTTGACAAATACATCTATTCCGTATTTGTTTGCAATACTGTAAATATATTCATTAGGTGTAGAGGTTGCAATCTTTATGTCAGACTTTACTTTTTGAGCTTTCAAAGATTTTATACAGTCCTCCAAATATTTTGATTCCTTATATGCACAAATAACAAATGTATGTTTCATAACCGCTCCGTCTTTGCTACTTTATTTTGCTTATATACAATGTCTCACATTATACCACGAAAAGCTTATTATTGCATTACCCGCAGTATATGAAAAAATCTATGGAAAGGAAAGCCTTCCCATAGATTATAGATATTATCTTCTGTTTTCCTGTGCCGTCCACTTAAAGTTCGGAACTTTTTCCTGCCACTTGCTGATACCTAAGACGCTCTTTGCGAAGTCCGTATTGTCAAGTGTGTACTTTGCCTTGTCAATGTACTTGAATACATTCCAAATCTTTCTCTTTGAAACAGCCTTAATCTCATCGCCCACATTCATATTGCAGGTCCAAAGTCCGAATGAAAGCCCGGGATCTTACTTCAAGCGGTGCATCCACCTGACGGCTGAGTATATATGCTTCGATATACGGGTTTGAATCTACAAGGTAATATGAGTACGCAAATGCCGCAGCCTGCTCATTTTCTATATTGCCTCTTGTAGGATTGGTAGCTGTAAAGCCCTCCTCTGTAAGCATTATATGTCTTACCACGCCGTTTTTCTTGAGTGCATCCTGTGCAAAGTAGTCTGTAAGCTTATTAAGGTTTGCAAAGTTGATTACAGGAGAATCAAAACTGTCCTTGATAAGTCCTGTCTTCTCGGCATCATCCCAGAACTCTGGCTCAGTCATAGGTGCCGGATACGGGTGATATGCAAGACCCCAGTCTATATCTCCGTGCTCCAATACCAAAGAGTTGAAGTTGTCAACCACCTGCTTGCCGCCATACTTGTTCTTGTTGTTGATTTCATTGTTCCAGTTGTAATCAAGTGAGTAAAATACTCTGTCTGTTGATGAATTTGACTTGATTGCATTGTAGAAAATTCTGAATGCCTTCTCATATCTTCTTGTATAGCTTCTTACATCCATATCTCCGACATAGTTCCACTGCTGGTTGTTAATCTCATTTCCGATAATCCAGTTGGAAACTTTACCGTACTTAGGAGTCTTTCCGTTGTATCTTTCCGCAAGGAAGGACGCTATAGCCTCTGTAGTCTCGGCTCCCTCTTTTGAGGATGCGTTGAACATATAGTAGAATATACTGTCTCTTCTAGGCATATTAGGGTACATAAGCTCAGGATGTGCTTCGTTGTAGCCGTTTAGAATAATGGCCGTAACGGTCATATCCTTTCCTGAGAATGCACTTATAGTCTTATCATAGTCCTCAACTACAGCCTTGTTGAAATGGTATGTCTTACCGTTGTAATTGTAGTCGATACCGTTACCGAGGATCTGATTGAAGGCAATATTGGTGGATGCGTGCTTTACTCCAAGGTCAAAAGCATCGTCAAGCATCTTTAACTCAATCTGTAATCCCTTCTTTGAGGCCTGTGTCTTATAAGCGGCGGTATTTGCAGCAACCGCCTCAGGATTTGTGATATACTTTTGTGAACTTACAGGAACATACTTGCTTCCGTCATATACCGCCACCACATAGCTGTTATAAAGTCTGCTGTTCTCACTTCCTTTGTTCAGCTGATATGATTTTGTTACACTTCCGGCACTTAATTTTTCAAGATAGTCGGTTCTGTTTCCGATACCGTCCTCATACGGCTGTAACTCAAACAGATAGAAGTTACCGTCGGTCCCCGACATATCTCCTGAGTTGTTCATAGTAATGTCCACTGTAGTCTTATTTGAACCTATTGTAACAGAATCGATACTTGATGTTGCACCAAGCGCATATGCCTTAGTGTGTATGCCAAGTCCCAGCATAGTCACGACCGCAAATGCGGATGCAAGTTTTATTAAATTTTTTCTCTTCATTTCGCCTCCTTATAAAAAAACTATTATAGCGTATTTCACAAATACTTTTTGTTAATTTTTACAGTTTTGTTATTTACTGAGTAAGGCGTCAGAGTCTTATACATACTGTAGCAAATATCTGTAAAAGAGAAAGTCCGTTCACAAAAAAATAAACAGGAATATCAAAGTTCTCTTCATCTCATTTTTTTACAGAAAGCTTGTTGTTTTGAAGCACCGAAAAGTATAGGGAAGCATCACCGGTATAAAAGTATCTGCCGCTGACTCCCTCTATAAACTGTGAACTTATCGGAGTCCACGCAATAAGCATTGATAAAAGTATAAGGAATATTATAAAGCCTACACTTACAGTAACAAGAATTTTATCCTTTAAAAGCAGCATCTTTTCCTTGCCCTCTCCGAATACGGAAAGTATTAAAGCTGCATTTAATACTAAAAATCCTATATAAGGTATTCCGACCACAGTGTCTGCATGACCCAAATAAGTTCCCATCATGGTGCCGTGATAGTACTCAAGCTGTAAAATAATTGTATTATAAAACAGCTTTATCGCCTTGGCTTTATTGTGAATCAAATATCCTATTGTATAGCTTTGCTCACCTGCCCACTCAAGGCTGTCTGTATTGCTTGTGGAATATCCTACCACCGTAGCCCTGTTTACCAGATACATTGCAATTACAAATGACAGAAGTACAGTCACAGCACTTGCAAGGAAAAATGTTATATTTTCTTTTTTTATCTTCCCGTTTACCTTGCCTCTTACACTGAATTTTTGCATAGGTACTAAAAAAAGTATAAGCAGTATAGGGAAATACACCATCTTACAAGGCAAAATAAGTCCTGAAAACAATGTCACAACTATCAAATCCTTTATATTAAAGGAATCTTTTTCATATGCAAGATAAAATACATATGAAACAAAGAAAATCAAACTTGCAATCATAATCGCATCATATGAATATGACGCAGCAAGTTCGACTGTAGTCGGAAACAAACCTATAAGGAATATAAACTCTTTAAACTTCGGCAAAAGCTTTATTGCAAAAGAAGTAAGCAGCACAAAGACCGCCAGATTTGCGAGTCTGCCGAAAATTACAAGATATACACTTCCAAGCCCCAAAATCCTTGCTATGCTTATGCCGAGTGCAGCAAAAAAATATACACTCGGTATGGTATTTACAGGTGAATGTAGCGACTGCGCTTTGTCATAAGTCTTTCCTTTAAAACTAATCCCGCTATTGCGACTGCGAATATTCCCCTCTCCATAAAAAACCTTATAAGATGCTTCTTCCAGCTTGCTTGAAACAATTTTGCCATGACTCCCTCCTTCCGGTATCAAAACACCCTCTTTTATGCTTTTATTTGCATCAAATTTATATTCATTATCAGTATCTTCCAGCCACAAATCTCCGGCTCTGATTATCACATGCCCGTCGGTGACGGTTGCCCTCTCACCAAGCATTATATTTGATATTTTATACGCCGAGATAAAATGTGCAATCTCATCCGGGAGCCGACATTGCCGGAAATACATACATATACGCAAGTCCGAATAATGTCAGTACTATCGGATATATCTTTACAATACTGAATTTTGTCAACTTCAGATATATAAGTGAGGCTAAAACTGTAACAAAAACAGCTGTAGCCAAAACAAAATATCCCTTCTTTAAGAATATATCATTTGTATGTGAAATTCCCATTTTCACATAAGTGTAGCTGATATATGCAATTATAATAAATCCTATGATATATCCCAAAAAATATATTGTTTTTTTCATATTCTCTCCAAATAACTCTTGTACTTTTTACAAATAGATATTACACTGTAATCACCACAATTGTAAAGGAGGTTATTATGGCAAGTTTCAAAAAGTTATTGTTTTTAGCATCTCTTGCAGGTGCCGCAGCAGCAGGTGTGTCATATGTACTGAAGTATAAAGGATATCAAAAGGAATTGGAGGGTGAGTTCAAAGATTTTGATGATGAACTTGATGAAAATACAGACAATAACCCTTCCGACAGAAAATATACCGAACTGAAGTCATCTACAGATGAGTTCGTTACTGCCGCCAAGGATACCGCAAACAGTGCCAAAGGAATGGCAAGTGCCGCCAAGGAAGTACTTAAAGGCGTTGCAAATATTGTAAGCGACAATGTAGCCGCTGCAACCGATGTTGCAAAGGACAGTGCAAAACCTATATTTGACAAAGCAAAAGATAAGCTTGATAAGGCGACAAAAAAGTCTGAGGACGAGTGATCGATGATTCTGAAGTGGAAGTTGACTTTTATGAAATGAATCCTGACGAGGACAAAAAAGACCTTGCACAGAAAATAGACGATGTCCTTGAAGACGACAAAAAATAACAAACTTAAAGAAGAGGCCTAAGGCCTCTTTTTTATCTGTCTTTAAATGCTGTATATTCGTGTAATTCACCCACATACTTTGTGGCAGGTCTCATTATTCTGCCGTCATAAAGCTTGTTCTCCACATTATGTGCAACCCAACCTATATTTCTTGCCACCACAAACAGCGGTGTATATAAGTCTTCAGGTATTCCAAGCATATTGTAGGCAAATCCTGAATAAAGGTCTACATTTGAAGAAATTGTAGTGCCCTTTCTTTCAAATACAACCTTCTTTACAGTCTTTTCAAACACCTCGTAGAAGTGATACTCGTCAAGTCTGTCCTTATCCTTTGCCACAACCTCACAGTACTCTCTTAAAAGCTCGGCTCTAGGGTCCGTAATTGTATAAACCGCATGTCCGAATCCGTATATAAGTCCGCTACAGTCATAGAAATCTTTATCAAGCAATCTGTTTACAACAGTTCTTATCTTCTTTTCATCTGTGGTTATACCTATTTCATCCTTTACAGCCTTCATCATCTGCACAACAGATATATTCGCACCGCCGTGCTTAGGTCCTTTCAGTGAACCGATAGATGCCGCAATTGTAGAGTATATATCCGTACCTGTGGATGAAACCACTACATTTGTAAATGTTGAGTTGTTACCGCCGCCGTGGTCGGCATGAAGTACAAGTATTGTATCAAGCAGTGCCGCCTCGTTCTTTGAAAATTTCTGGTCGACTCTTAACATCTGCAAAATATTCTCAGCCATTGACAGCTTCTCATCAGGATAATGTATTATAAGACTGTCATTGTTGAAATAATGTCTCTTTGCCTGATATGCATAGCACATTATTACAGGTAAAAATGCCGATATTCTGAGTCCTTTTAACAAAGTGGAAAATACATCCACATTGTCAGGCTCGTCATCGTAGTTGTAAAGTGTAAGTACAGCATTTTGAAGCACATTCATCAGATTCTTTCCCGGATTTCTAAGAAGTACACTCTCAAAAGAAAGCCGTTAGGCAAAAGCGTACATACTTCTAAAGACCTTTGAAAAAGTTGTCAAGCTCCATCTTATTCGGCAAGAATCCGAAAAGCAGTAAGAACATAACTTCTTCATAACCTCTGACAGATTTGGCACTTCCGTTTACAAGGTCGTTAAGGCTGTAACCTCTGTAGTAGAGCTTACCGTCCACATTTGTCTTCACACCGTCCACTATATCATAGCCGACTACATCCGATACCTTTGTAAGTCCTACTCTTACTCCTGTACCGTCTTCATTTCTAAGTCCCTTTTTTACATTGAACTCACTAAAGAGCACATTTTTTATCTCATTATAATTTTGGCTCTTACCGAACTCCTGTGCCAAAAAACTGTCAATACAATTATCTCTCATTTATAACTTTCCTCTAATCTTTAAATACTCAAGTATCAATTCTACGCCTTGATCAAGTGTAATTTTTGATGTGTTCAGCGGCAGATCATAATGTGTCATATCATCCCACTCTTCACCTGTGTAGTACTTATAGTACTCTTTTCTGATCCTGTTGTTTCTTTGTACTCTTCTAAGAGCTTCCTTGGCATCCACTCCGTCTACATCCATTACTCTGTCCACTTTTGTAGAGAGGTCCGCATACACAAAGAGTGAAATAAAATCCTCATCTCCTGCGGAGCCAAGTACAAAGTCGGAGCATCTTCCGATAAGTATACATGCTTCATTTGCAGCCAACTCTCTTATCACTTCACTTTCAAATCTGAAAAGATTGTCAGGTGAAACAATATCGTCACCTATTGACGGCTTATTATTTGCATTCTTTATTCCGCCTATGATTCTTTGTAAAATATTGTTACCCGGTCTCTCATCATTCATTCTGAAATACTGCTCTCCCACAGCCGAATGTTCGGATGCGCGCCTTATTATTTCATCGTCATAATAAGGTATTCCAAGTTTCTCTGAAAGCTTCTGTCCTATTATCCTTCCGCCGCTACCATATTCTCTGTTTATGGTGATAATAAGTTTCTTATCCATAGTCCCCTCCGTTTTTATCTAGTTTGCCAACATCATTCTGTCATTTGCAAACTCTCCGCCGCTTGCCTCTTCAAACTTTCTTAAAAGATCCTCGACTTTAAGTTTCTTTTTCTCTTCTCCGCTTACATCATATATCACTCTTCCCGAGTGCATCATAATAAGCCTGTTTCCGATATTCAGCGCATCCTTCATATTGTGAGTAACCATCATTGCGGTAAGATTTTGCTCTGCAACCACCTGCTCTGTAAGGTCAAGTACTCTCTTTGCAGTCTTCGGGTCAAGTGCCGCCGTATGCTCGTCAAGAAGTAAAAGCTTAGGCTTTTTGAGTGTTGCCATCAAAAGTGTAAGCGCCTGTCTTTGACCTCCCGACAGCAGTCCCACCTTTGAAGTCATTCTGGTCTGAAGTCCGAGGTCAAGTTTTGAAAGTATCTCTTTGTACTTTTCCTTCTCGGATTTTTTGATGCCCCAAGCCAGTCCTCTTGACTCACCTCTTCTAAAAGCAAGTGCAAGGTTCTCATCTATTTGCATACCTGCACTGGTTCCCATCATAGGGTCCTGAAATACTCTTCCTATATACTTTGCTCTCTTGTACTCAGGCATCCTTGATATGTCTACTCCGTCTATTATAATCCTGCCTCCGTCTATAGGATACACGCCTGCAATCATATTCAACATTGTAGATTTACCTGCACCGTTTCCGCCGATGATTGTCACAAAGTCGCCGGGATTCAGATGCAGTGACAGTTTGTTTAAAGCTTTCTTTCGTTTATTGTACCTTTGTTGAAGGTCTTGCTTACATTTAAAATCTCTAACATCTTACTCTCCCTTTGGTGAATATGCTCTGTTTAATCTTATTTTAGCACTAATTACCGGTACTGCCAATGCCAATGCCACTATTATAGCTGAGAGCATCTTCATATCGTTTGCGTCCATACCCAGCTGCAATACAATACCTCTTATTACAAAATATACTATCGAGCCGACTACCGCAGATGTAAGTTTCATCCAAAACGAAATCACTTTTCCAAGTATTACCTCACCTATAACTATTGCAGCAAGTCCTATTACTATGGCACCTGTACCTGCATTTATATCCGCATACTTTTGACTCTGCACTATAAGTCCGCCTGAAAGCCCTATAAGTCCGTTACTGATTACAAGTGCAAGCAGCTTTGTATGAGCTGTATTTACACCTAGTGCTCTTATCATCGCCTCATTATTTCCTGTAGCTCTGAGTGCCGAACCGAGCTCGGTACCGAAAAACCAATATAAGATAAGTATTATAAGTACTATTATTATTCCGCCCAAAATAACACCTGCTATGGAATTGCTGATTCCCGTAGCATCTGTAAGCCATGAAAATATTGTCTTTGTCTTTAAAAGCGGCACATTACTCTTTCCCATAACTCGCAGGTTAATTGACCACAAAGAAATCTGTGTCAAAATACCTGCAAGTATAGCAGGAATCTCAAATATTGTATGCAATGCTCCTGTGATAAATCCGGCTATCATACCTGCAATTGTCGCAAATATAAGCGCCGCCAAAGGATTCATATGGAAATTCACAATCATGACCGCACATACACAACCTCCGAAAGCGAAACTTCCGTCCGCCGTCAAATCGGGAATATCCAGTAATTTATAAGTAATATATACTCCAAGAACCATTACACCCCAAAGTATACCCTGTGATACGGCTCCCAAAAGTGCTGTAAACATTTCTACCTCCACAAATTATATTTAATAACAACAAAACCGGCATACACCGGTCTTCTAAAAATTTCTTATTCCATTGAAATATTTGATGTATCTATTCCAAGTTCCTTTGCAACCTCATCGTTTATAACAAGCTTACATTTGTCCTTAGGTAAATATGCAATCGGAATATCCGCCGGAGACTTGCCGTTTAAAATCTCTACAGCCTGCTCTCCTGCAAGCTTGCCGACCTCAAAATAGTCTATACCGTATGTTGCAAGAGCACCGTTTTCAACATGAGCCGCCTCAGCTCCGATAATAGGAATCTTATGTTCTGTAGTTGCAATCATTGCCACGGTTGTCATACCTGCCGCAATAACATTATCTGTAGGTACATAGATGGCATCCACCTTGCCTACCATTGACTCAACAACACTTTGTATCTCATTTGAACTTGAAACAGTGTACTCAACACCGTTAAGTCTCTTAGCTTTCAGGGCGTCCATAGCAAGTCCCGCCTGAAGCTTTGAGTTGGCTTCCGCAGTACAGTAAAGAATACCTACATTCTTTGCCTCAGGTAAAATCTTTGTAAGAAGTTCAATCTGATCCGCTACAGGTGTAAGGTCCGAACTTCCGGTAACATTGCCGCCCGGCTTCTCGTTACTGTCTACAAGTCCCGACTCGGCAGGATCTGTAACTGCAGTTATAACCACAGGGATATCTGATGTGGCACCTGCTACAGCCTGTGCAGCCGGTGTTGCAATCGCAAGGATCAAATCCTTTTTATCGTTTACAAGTTTGTTTGCAATAGTCTGTGCAGCGGACTGCTCACCTCCGGCATTCTCCTGCTCGATATCCACATTCATTCCGGCCTCTTTAAGTGCGGCAACAAATCCTTCATTTGCCTTATCAAGTGCAGGATGCTGTACATACTGCAAAATACCTATCTTTTTTGCATTTGCATCAGCCTGTGATGAAACATCGGTTTTTGCATCGGCGCTTGCAGTACTGTCTGAAGTATCAGCCTTCGAGCCGCATGCCATAAGGCTTGCTCCAAGCAACATAGCTACAGCTATTTTAAATATATTCTTTTTCATATACTGTCCTTCCATTTACAATAAAACTCTGCAATGGATTATACTATAACTAAATTTTCGCGTCAATACCTTAAGGCTTTAAACCTTAAAAGTTTAAAGCGGTAAAGCGAAAATAATATAACTTAATCTCCAAGCTGAACTCATGGATTTTGACTTAAAAACTTCTTTATATTCTCAATATTTCTTAAAGCCCTCTTCATATCCTTCATTATATAGGCTCTCAAGCTTGGCAACACTCTTTTCAAGTCTTTGTACAATGACCTTCTTTGGCGGTCTTATTATAAGAAGTTTGCCCTCATTTGCAAGTTCTTCCATCTCTTCCTGCATTGCATTATACCTTTCAGGTACAGTCATAAGCTTATCTACAAGTCTTGGCAGCGGCTTAAAATATCTCTTATATATACTCTCATTCACCTTGTTTACAGGCTTTTTTCTGTATCCCTCTTCTCTTGTAAGTACAACCACAGCCTTAGGATATCCGAGGTCAAAGGCTCTTTTGTATGCAATGGATGTGGACACTCCGCCGTCCAGATACTTTCTTCCCTCAACATCAATCATTTTTGACATCACAGGTATGGATGCCGACGCTTCTACACCTGCCACAATATCACTGCATTTATCTCTGTCAAAATATGTACTTTCACCGGTTATTACATCTGTGGCTACAGCCTCATACTTTTGTGATTTGTCATTAAAATGCTTCCCAATCAAAAGGATCATATTTATTTGAAATATCACCAAATAAAAAATCAAAATTGAATATCTGTCTTGATGTAAACATATTTTTGAAACTTATATACCTTTTATCATGCAGATACTTAAGATTTATCCTCTTTGACCTGCCTCTCTGTTTTGAAACATAGTTCATTCCGTTCATAGAGCCTGCTGAAACTCCGTTCACATATTCAATATACAAATCATTGTCCAAAAACGCGTCCAACACTCCGGCAGTAAAAAGCCCTCTTAAAGATCCGCCTTCCAAACACAATGCTCCCTTTAATATATCCATCATTCTACCTCCGTTTTAATATTTTAGCACCTTGATTGTAATTACTCAATCTGTTACAATCTACATTATCGTAAAAAAATGAGAGGTATTTTTATGGCAGAAAAATTAGCGAAATCACTTATCGGGATGATGGGTGGACTTTTATCACTCAGCTTCGGCAAGCAGTTGATAGTATTTATTATATCCATGTTGCCTATATTGGAGCTTAGAGGAGGACTTATAGCCGCGTCCCTGCTTAAGCTTCCGCCGCTTGAGAGCTATATTATCGCAATAGTGGGCAATGTTATTCCTGTTCCTTTTATACTCCTTTTAATCAACAGAATTTTAAGGGCAATGGAAAAATCAAGATTCAAACTTTTTAACGGAATTCATTCATTTCCTGCATAAAAAGATAATGAAAAAAACAAGGACTCTATAGAAAAATACGGTTTTTGGGGACTTGTAATCTTTGTAGGTATACCGCTTCCCGGCACAGGTGCATGGACAGGTGCAATAATTGCGGCATTTCTTGAGATGGACAGAAAAAAAGCGTTCCTCGGTATACTGCTTGGTATGCTGATGGCAAGTATTATAATGATGATTATATCCTTCGGACTTATTTCAAAGGTGGCATAAAAAAATATCGCAACGGTTTTCGTTGCGATTTTTTATATAGGTCCTTTATTTAATACCAAAACATCTTTCTCACAAAGAACGGTCTCTCCGTTTGGAATGATGAACTCATCTCCTCTTATTATAAGCATTACAAGCCCGTCAAGTTCATCTGAGAGTTTCGCCAAAGTATTTCCCTTTGTAAGCATTTTCTTTGTGACCACATGCTCCACAATACTGTAGCTTTCCTCAAAATCTATGGATTTTGCCGCAAGCACTACGGTGTCTCCATATTTTAAAACAGTCTGACCGTTCGGTACTATATCCTCTCCGTCCCGCTTTACCAAAACAAGCAATGTATCCGGAGGAAAGTTTATCTCACTTATGCTCTTGTTACACCATCCCTGCTCACCGTTTAAAGTCAACTGTATAAATTCAATAGGTATTTCCTCTCCCGCATAGTCTGAAAAGGTCTTCATAACATCACAGTTTCTCATCAATCATATCAAGCTTCTTTGACATAAAAGGGCAAAAAGGCTTCCCTGTAGTGATATTGAGAACAACACTATAAAAAATACATTATTGAAAACATCATAGTTTGCATTTGTACTTAAAAGTGCAGCAATTGCAAAAACTATGGATGAAGCCCCTCTAAAAGCCCTGACCATGAAACCAAAAACACCTGATTCCATGTGGACTTAAACGGCTTTAAAATCAAAGCAATTACAAGCGGTCTTACAATAAATGTAATAAAAAGCGCAAGTATAAGTCCTGTGCCTGCAACTCTCAAAAGCTGTGTAGGATATGACAAAAGTCCAAGTAAAAAGAAAATCAAAATCTGCATTATACCTGTAATACCGTCAAAGAAAGGTACAAGTTCTTTCTTTCCTCTGATATCCGAATTTCCAAGTATAATACCCGTGATATATACACTCAAATACCCGTTGCCTCCAAGTACATTTCGGGCAGTGCATAGAAAGCAATGCCACCGCAATTATCAGTACCATATTAAAGCCGGGAGTATGAATGATAAATTTGTTTTATAAAAATATCTGAATATAAGCGCAATTAAAACTCCGCACAAGACTCCGAGAAATAATTGTAAAAACAACATACTAAAAGATATCAAAAGGCGTAATACCTCCTGCGATTATCTTTATCACTATCATTGTAATCATATACGCAAAAGGGTCGTTACTTCGCTCTCCACTTCCAATATGGATGCGGTGTTATCCTTTCAGATTCAAATGTCTGTCACGGAGTATTGAAAACACACTTGCAGCATCTGTGGAGGAGATAACGGCTCCTATAAGCATACTGTTTATCCATGAAAACCTTAGAATATAATGTCCGAATAATGCCACAAATACCGAAGTCAAAAAGTACTCCGACGCTTGAAAGCAGTCCCGCCTTTCAGTGCAATGGGCTTTTGCCTCGTTTATATTGGTTCCGAAGCCGCCGTAAAACATTATAAAAAAATCAGTGCAAACGAACATATTGTCTCCGCCTGATTAAAAGTCGTCAAATTTAATTTTAAAAAAATACCGTCGGATCCGAAAAACCATTCCAAGCAAAATAAATGCAAGAAGAACAGGTACACCTATTTTTGCTGGAAATGATATTTAACATTATACAAAAGCAGTATAATGACCGACATCATAAGCAGCATAGTGTTCATAACTATATTTCCTCTATATCATTGAAAAAACAACTCTTTTTACCGTCACCGCATATAGGTGCCACAGAGTAGACTTTTACCAAAAGCGCATCCTTTTCCCCGTTCAAAAACAGTTCTCTGACATATTGATAGTTGCCGTACTTTTTACCCTTTACTATTGACCTGTTGTGTATATCTGAAAAATAAGTAAACAGACCTGTAGATAGCGTCTTATTCCATGCATCTTCATTCATATGTGTATATAATAAAACGGAATTGTCTACAAAGTCCTGAACAATAACAGGAAGCAAACCTTTATGATTGAGCTTTAAGTCTTTCCACTCAAAATTTGTTTTTCCGCTGTAAATTCTGGCATCAATATGTTTCATAAATCTCTCCTTTACCTGTCCAGAAGATATAAACTCAGACTTTCAAGATAATGCACGATAATATCGCCTTTTTTTGGGTATCTCATATTCTAAGTTCAACTCTTCAAATTTAAAACTCTTTTTTCCGCCTGCATACATCCTGTCCATAAATACTCTCAAATCACTTAGCGGCACATACATAATCTTATCAAGTGACTTAAAAAATATAATCAAAAAGGCTATACCGCCCTGCTTTTCAAACTCACACATGAATTTAAACTGATGCTCATGTACATTTGCCAAAGAAAAGCTTGCAGTAGCACTCCTTGGCATCAAAACATACAGGTATACCCCTGTACCGCCCCGATATAGTCCACAGTTGACTTCTTGTCAAAGTATGCCAATGTGATATGCCTTGTACTCTTGTCAATATCAATCGGTGTGATAGGAGTCGGTATCTTTTGAATCAGTGCAAGCCCCGCTTCTCTGTACTTTTCATTTGAGTAGTTTATATACTCTTCAAGTGCGGAGCCTCTAAGACCTCTTGTCTTCCAAGTTCCCATCTCCTATCACCTTTCTGAAATCACTGTTATACTCAGCCACAAAGCACTTTCCCTTTAGAGCTTTGAAAGTCTTTGTATCCGATATATCCTCATTTTCGTATATGAGTTTATATGAATGCAGCATTTGCCATTTTATTCCGTATTTTTTCTTATAGGCTTCATTTACAGACCTGTTGCCGTACTTGAAATCACCTATTATCGGATGTGATATACTTGCCAGATGTGCCCTTATCTGATGTGTCTTTCCTGTAATCAGCTTTACCGACAGTAAAGTGGCATCATCAAAATATTCTATAGGCTCATACTCTGTCTGTATATAATCCGCTTTTTCAAACTCGACATTTTTTATAATTACCTTATTGGTCTTTTCATCCTTATAAAGCCATCCGGATATTGCACTTTTTTTACTTACTTTCCCCTTTACAAGAGCCAAATAGAACTTTTTTACCGCCTTTGTCTTTATCAGCTCATTATTTACTCTAAGACCTTCCAGAGTCTTACCGCATACCAAAAGTCCTGAGGTGTTTCTGTCAAGTCTGTTGCAAATAGACGGCTTAAAAAGTATTCAAAGCTGTTTCATCAAAGTTAAGGTATTCCAAAAGCAAATCATTTACAGATATATCATTTGCCTGTGCCTTTTGTGACAACAATCCTGCCGGCTTATTTATAATTACAGTATTCTCATCTTCATATACTATATATGACTTGAATGCAGTCGCCTTATTATCCTTATCTGTATTTTCAGTTTTGACCGTCTGTGAAATATTTTTCTTTCCTGTAAGTTTTTCAAAGCTTTCATCGGAAAACCAAAGTTTGATACTTGACCCAAGTATCAGTCTCTCCTTACCGTCAGCTTTCTTATCATCCAGTGTAATATTTTTTTCTTTCTGAGCATCTTAAAGATAAAGCCTGCATTTGCATTTACAAATATCTTTTCCAACACTCTGTCAAGCCTCTGACCGCTTTCATTCTTTCCTACAATTATCTCAACCATTATACCGACAGGCTTTTTAAGATTGCCCTAATCTCATTTAATTTATTGTTCTCTTCATTCTGTGAGGCTTTTATAAATTTTTTTAATTCATTTATACTTTCACAGACCTTTACATTCACACTTATTCCCCCAAGTTTCATTCTCTTTTTATAAAGTCTTCGGTTTTTTTCTTTTGTCCGCCCTTATTTGAAAGAACAGAAAATATCTTCTCTCCGTCAATATATATGATATCAAGAGGCATAACCTGTTCCTTCATAGTGAGGATAATATCAAATAAAAAATGCTTATCTTCCAAATACGGTTTTACAAGGTCGTACTCACATGACCTGTACTTAAAAACACTACCAAAAAAGGCGACAAAAGATTTGCCATAGGCAGTACCATAAGTATAGACGACACCAACAGTATCCTTGACATATTTTCTTTAGTATTTTTTGAAGCTATAAAAAGTACCAAAATAACGATAATAAAGAATCCTATCATTATCCCGTTTTTTATCTTGAAGTACTTTCTATATCCGTACTCACCTTTTTTCTTTATCATATCAATTCACTGTAGTCTACTATATAGTAGTCTGACAACTCCTTTTTCTTTTGTCTGACTTCCTTGGTAAAATCATCTTCGATTGCACAGACTTTCATGCCTGCCGACTTGCCTGCCATTATACCTGCCACAACGTCTTCAAATACAAGGCAGTTCTTCGGTTCCACATTAAGAAGATTTGCAGTGGTAAGGTACACATCAGGTGCAGGCTTACCTCTTTTTACTTCATCCGATGTGGTGATTACCTCAAAGAAATCTTTCATATTTAAAGGATTCCAAGACCGCATCCACCATTGACCTGTTATTGCTTGTTGCAATCCCCATCCTGATGCCTTTTGACCTTAAATGCTCCAAAAACTTTTTGCAACCGGGTTTTTCCTTGACCTCATACTTATACTTATCATATGCCATATCTTCCCAGTCCTTACATATCTTTTCGACACTGTCCGATATACCGAACTTATTTTTAAAGTATACGGCTGTCTCATGAAAGCTGATACCGTCTATCTCATTTTTTAAATTGTCGTCATATTCAATCCCGAATCTGTCAAGATACTCTCTGTCTATGTCAGGCCACATCCACATAGAGTCCACCAACGTTCCGTCCAGATCGAATATACAAGCTTTAATATTCTTTATCATAATTTACCTAATCCGTTATTTCATCTACCAACTCGGGATGTTCATTACCGTACTCTGTAATAACATTATTTACCTTAGTTATAACATCACTTCCCAAGCTTTTATATAACTTTCTGTCACCGATTATATAAAATTCTTTTTTTAGCTCTTGTAGCGGCAACATTCATCATATTTGCCTCATTTACAGCCCAAGTTGCCGCTCCTTTACTGTTTGTATCTGCACCAAGTACCATAAAAACAATAGGCGCTTCCTTACCCTGGAATGTATGTATGGTTCCTATATTTCGTTACCTTACCTTTTTCTTTTCTCGTAAAACCTATTTTATCAAGTTTTATTCCAAGTTTATAAGCAACATTTTTTTAAAAAGGTGAAATTATATAAACAGTATCACTTTCATTTTTTTATCAATTATTTTAGGGTCTTTCTCAATCATTGATTTTATCTTTTTTAAACAGGAAATCCCCCTGCTCCTCAACATACTTATTTGCGGCCTTGCCTGATATATCATACCAACCTGTTTTGCCATAGCCTTCCTTGCCCTGCACCATAAGATTATTATATGAGATTGCATTTGAAATGGTGAACATCGGATACTGACATCTCCTATGTACCCAAAGCGGAATACCTATCCATGAATTCTCATCCATATCTTTACTTGTATAAAAGCCGTATTTGCTTACCGCATCCACCAAAGTTTGTACACAAGCCGACTCTGATAAATATATCTCACTTACATTATATATTTTTGAAAGCAGTGCAAGTATTCCTTCATCCAAGGTAAGCACAGGCTTTATCTGGAACGGATCGCCTACAACCATAATATTTTTGCTTCTAAATACAGCACCTACCGCCGCTTGAGGCAGTGCCTGCCCGCCTCATCTACAAAAGTATGCCCCAGTACATTTCTCATCAATGTTTTTTAACATTCTTGAGAAACTGGCAAAGGTTGAACTTATAACCGGAATACAAAGATTTATCCAATTCCATGCAATATTTATTAATCTCTTATTTTTTTCTACATAATTTTTCTGATTTTTCCATATATTTATAGCGGCTTTGAGATTTTTTCTGTTCTCATACAAAAACTCTTTTCGTACTTGCAATGCCGACACAAACAGCTTTGACTGTTCAATCCTATACTTTTCATCAAACCATGGATTTGACATCTGTAAGCTGTCATAATCTTTCTCAAAATCAAGTACTCTGTCAAAAACTTCTTTATCCGATTCAAAAGCTTCTATTATACTGCTATACTTTGCTTTTTGTTTTTCACTTTGTTGCTTTAAAGATTCGTACTTTACAATATCTTCATCCAATCTATGCTTATAGGCGTCGATATCTCTCTTAAGACGGTTAGATCTGTTTTGAAGTTCAATTTCAGTCTTTCTCAGTATCTCATCTTCATCTATAAGCTTTTGTAATCTGTTTAATAAATCATTTACTTCATTTTCAACAGCCTTATTCTTATTGCTGTTAAACAGCCTGTCCAAAAATCCGCCCTTTTGACTTCTTTTCAGTTCAACCAACATCTTTTGATTTGAAATACTGTTTGCCAAATCCACCCTCTGAGCCCTTATACTGCCAAGTTTACCTGTAACTTCATCAATATCCGCTCTGTTTTTTTCAACAGCTTTTTCATACTCAAGCTTTTCAGCTTCTATTTTTGCTCTTTCGACTTCTTCTTTTTCAGATGTATTATTATCAATATTTTGCTTTGCACTCTTATAGTCTGCATACCTCTTTTTGCAAATTCAGGGCATCACTTCGCAAATCAGACACATACTCATATTGCTTTTTTTAAATTTATCATAAATCTCACTGTCGGACTTATATTCTTTATCCAGATAGTTTGAAAATGCATTCTATTTTTATTCAATATATTTGTCATATTTTCAGCCTTACCGCCTTCAAGAGAAAAGTACCCCAAAACCTTTCTTCTTTCATATCTGCATTGGCTATATCTTTGAAATAATCCGCCCTTTTTCAAGTTCAGGCAATATATTATCATCAATCCCCTCCTTTAAAGGCAGTTCATTGACAATATTTTTGAACTGCACCGTTATTGGAACTTGCAACCACAATATTATTTTTCCGCGATTTTATCTGTCAGTACTCCTATTGAAGCCTTTTTCGCCATAATATAGAGTGTCTTTACTTTCCCTTTTATATACTTTGACGTCAGTAAACATATATCATGTGCCTGTTTTAACAACCAATTCCGCAAATATATCCTTTTTAAAAAGTGTGGTCTTTCCTGTTCCCGGAGGACCGTTTACACTTCTCATATTGCTGTTGTCATATCCTATTGTCAAGTTTACAGCTACCTGTTGCATAAAAGAAAGTGCAAACTCTGTTTTACTCGGGAATCTTCCAAGCGGATAATTTTGCGGCTCCAATATCTTTTCAAACACAGATTGATTATAGTTTGGAGAGTCATTTTTTTACTGTCCAAATTTATCCTGTCTTTTATATTACCGCCTGTCAAATATCTTTTTAAGATTTGTATTATCAATTTCCTTTTGCCTTATTGAGGTCTTCAATAAAGAAAAGAGTGCAAATTTGTTGCTTCCGTTTCAATATTACTCAGTGTCTTTACACGACAATTCTCTATATCAATGTTGTACTCATTTAACAAAGCATTTAAGGCGTTATCAAATTTCTCCTGATTATCCTCACTGCCTTCAAATCTTTTGATTGTCTTTTCCTTGAATTTCTCTTCAAATTCCTGAAAATCAGACTTACTCGGTACATCCTGCAGATATCTCATATATCCCGCTACAGGTAAAAAAAGATATTATCACTTATAAAAGTTTATATTTTTTTATCAAAAATACAATGCGATACTGAATTTATTACCATAATTTATATCGCTCTGTGTTTTTGCCACTCCGTATTTCTCTCTGAGAAATTCTACCACCTCACCAAATTTAAAGATATCCAAATACAGTACAAGGCCTGAATTTTTATATTTCATACTCTTTCGAACTTTTCCATCAGGGTTTGAAAAATATTTTTTTATATTTTTTTATCAGTCAAATCATTCAGTAATAAAAACTTTTCTATCATTTATGTTGATTTCACCCTCTGATAAATGTTCCACCATAATCCAAGCATCTAAAATGCTGTTTGTATTATCAATTGTACCTCTACGCCTTATCATACCAACTTCTCCACCTCTTCCTCAGTTATTTTCCTGCTCTCGCCCTTTTTGAGGTTCAAATCGTCAAGATTCAGCCCTCCGAAAGCAATTCTTTTAAGATATGTCACTTCACCTCCAAGAGCTTTTATCATTCTCTTTACCTGATGAAACTTGCCCTCATGTATGGTAAGTTTTACCTCATCACTTGACAGAATTTCAAGCTTTGCAGGCTTTGAAACCTCGCCCTCACCTATATCAAGTCCTTTAGCCGTACACTCTATGGCGTCATCTGCTAAAGTACCGTCAAATTTTGCATAATATACCTTGTCCACATGAGATGCAGGCGATACCAGTCTGTGGTTTAGCGCTCCGTCATTTGTCAGAATCAAAAGTCCTTCCGTATCAAGGTCAAGTCTGCCCACAGGCACAATATTTTTCCTGTCTGAATCGATAAGCTCCATAACAGTTTTGTGTACATTGTCCTTAGTCGCACAGACATATCCTGCAGGCTTATAAAGTACATAGGTCTCAAACTCTTCCACAACCACCTGCCTGCCTTCAAAATACAGCTTATCTCTTTCACTGTCTATCTTCTCATCAGCCTTTTTTATAACTTTATCGTTTATTCTTATCTTACCGGCTTTGGCGTATTTTTTGATTTCACTGCGACTTCCAAAGCCAAGCTCAGACATAATCTTATCCACTCTGACAACCATTACATCCATCTCCAGCCCTGATAATACTTATTTTTACAGCTTCTTTTGTTCTGCTTTACAAACCCGAGAGGAAATCCGTCCACACATACAAGCCTGATTCCGTTGTACTCATCATCAGCCTCTATAGTCTCACCCTTTTAAATACTTTTATCACTCTTTCATCATCTGCAGGCAGACTTAGCGGATTTTCCCACTCATCAAACTTTATATTCATAGCCAAAGCCTGAAAAGGTTCAAATCTGTTTTTCTTTATCTCACCCAAAAGCAGGCCTGTTCTGATATAGTGAAGACTCTTGTCAATCAGTGCATCCTTGGGCAAATAGTAGGCGTAGTCCTTGTTGATAAAAATCCTCTCATAGTCCCAATCTCGCTTTATTTTCTTTAAAAATTGTAAAAGCTCCTCAGGTAACTTCACAGACTTCTTTCTTTTTATTCTTTTTCCTTCTTATTGTCTTTACTTACAATCTCCGTTTTCACTGCCGCTCTTTTTTTCAGCCTTGCTACAAAATGTCCCTCTCCCTTTAGTTTATGCGGAAAAAAAGTCTTACAGTCCCCGGCAGCTTCTTAGACTCTTCAAAGCCGAACTCAGGCATAATCTTTTCTATAGTAAAGTCACTGTGATTTTCAAGGAAATTTATAAGACTTCCTTCATCCTCGATGCTTGAATATGTGCAGGTGGAGTATACCAAAGTGCCTCCGGACTTTAACATCTTGGCGGCCTCATTCAATATACTCACCTGAATTCCTGTAAAAAACTCAGGCCCTCTTCCAAGATATGCCTTAAACACCGCACTGTCTCTTCTGAACATTCCCTCTCCCGAACAAGGAGCATCCACTATTATCTTGTCAAAATATTCAATATATACCTTTGAAAGATTCTTAGGATCCTCATTGGTGATAAGTACATTGTCAATACCGCTCACCTCTATATTTTTTTGTAAAGCCTTTACTCTGGAAGCTGAAAAATCATTTGTTACAAGTAAACCCTCACCTTGCAAATATGAAGCCGCCTGTGTTGACTTTCCTCCGGGTGCCGCACAAAGATCAAGTACCTTATCACCGGGCTTTATACCTGCCACACTTGCAGGCGTCATGGCTGAAGGTTCCTGTATATAATAAAGACCTGCAAAGTAATACGGATTTTTTGATATACTCTTTATCTTTTCATCGTATCTTATTGAAGGAGTAGTAAGCACTCCTTTTTCTTCTTCAAAATAAAATCCTTCTTTTACCCACGGTACACTCTTAAAATCTCTGTCAAGAAGTTCCTTTAATCTGTCAGGGGTAAGCTTTAATAAAGTTCGTTCTGATACCTACATACGGTTTTTCATACAGTGAGTCTATATAAGCATCATATTCATCTCCCAAAAGATCTTTCATCGCATCTTTATAGGCTTTCGGCAAATCTTTTTCCTGTATCATATATACCTCTATCTTAATTACGCAAAAAATGGGCTGCTTGGCAGCCCAATCATTGTTCCTGTGAATTCGGATCTGCAGGAACAATACTGGTTGCAAGCTCCTGTCTATTCTTTCCGATCTCTTCCGTATAATACTGCAGTGAGTTCAAATACTGACTGAATTTATTTTGGCCGTCCACCAATGCTCCCGAGATAATCTCCTGAATACTCTGCAAAAGTTCATCCGCATATCTTACAGATGATTTTCTAAGTTCATCGGCTTCAGCATTGGCCTCATAAATTATCTTATCGGCATCCATCCTCGCATATGCTATTATCCTGTCGGACTCCGCATACGCCGCCTGCATAATCTGATTCTCATTTACAAGCTGAGACTTCAGCTTATTGGCCTCAAGCATAATAGCCTCGGACTCCTTCCTTGCGCTCAAGATTATAGCATCGGCCTTTCTCTTTGCGTCATCCTTTATGGAGTTACTTTTCAAATTTGCATCAAGTATTTCCTTTTCAGCCTTATCCTTTGCATCCAGCAATATACTTTCCTTGTTGCTGATAACTTTCTGTGACTGTGTAACTTCCTCAGGTATTTCCTGTCTCAGTTCATTCAACAGTGCAACGAACTCTTCCTTGTTTACCTTTATTATCGAGTTTGACAATGCAACAGTTTTACATCTGTTTACAAACTCCTCTATCTCTGTTATTACCTGTTCGATTCTACTCATTACTTCTCCTCAGACCTTTTTCCCTCAGTCTTTCCATAATCCTTTTTCTTATATCTTCTCTTACGAAATGACTGATATCTCCATCGTAAACCGCTATCTCCTTAACGATGCTTGAACTTAAATATGAATACTTCAAGTTTGTGCTCAAGAAAACAGTCTCTAAGTTCGGTGCAATTATTTTATTAGTCTGAGCCAATTGCAATTCATATTCAAAATCGGTTATCACTCTAAGTCCCCTGACCAAAATATTACAGTTCTGCTCACGAGCAAAATCCACCAATAAACCGTCAAATTCCAAAACTTCTATATTCGGTAGATGTCCTACCACACCCTTTATCATATCCACCCTCTCGGACGGTGTGAAAAGAGGATCTTTAGCCGAGTTGATAAGTACTCCGACAATAACCTTGTCAAACATCTTAGCAGCTCTCTCAATTATATCAATATGTCCATTGGTAATAGGATCAAAACTTCCCGGATAAATAGCTTTAGCCATAGTCACCCTCGCTTATGTATAAAAATATGTTTATTAGACTTATACTCTTTGACTTTAACTATATCCCAATCCTTTTTCCAAATGGGTCGTATCAGTCTTAAAAATCTTCTTCAATTATAATCAATGTATGCTCATCAATCAATGTGGAATTTAATAAAATATCCAGACATTTATCTTCAAATCCCTTTTTATATGGGGGATCCAAAAAAATAATATCAAATCTTTCTCCAAGACCTTTTATCTTATCAAGATTACTTTCAAAGCTTCCTTTCATTACAACCGCTCTGTCTAAAAGCTTTGTATGTGCCAGATTGTACTTAATACATTCAACGGCCTCTCTGTCAATATCACAAAAGTAAGCCTTCTTTGCTCCTCTGCTTAAAGCTTCAATGCCTATACCGCCACTTCCCGCAAACATATCAAGGAAAGTGGCATCATATAAGTCATTTGCAATCATGTTAAAAAGAGTCTCTTTTATCTTATCTGTAGTCGGCCTTGTCAGATTGCCTTTCGGTGTCTTTAATATCAAACTCCTTGCAGTTCCTGAAATAACTCTCATACTACTGTTCTATCTCAACCGCCGTCTTTCCGCTCTGCGGACTTACATTCTCACTGATAGGCTCCACTGTTTCTTCAGCAGTTTTACTTGCCGCAGTCTCTCCTGCACTTGCAGCGGTTGTTTCAGTCGGTGCAGGTGTCGGTGCCGCTTCAGTCAAGTTGTAGCAAAGTACCGGGAATCCCGCATCCACATATTCATATAGCTGCTTTGCAACGGCAGGCGGCAAGTTGACACAACCGTGTGAACCTGAAGTCTTATATATCTGTCCGCCGAACGCACTTCTCCAAGGCGCATCGTGGAAACCTATACCGCCGTTAAAAGGCATCCAGTAATTTACAGGGGTTGAATAACCCTCACCCTTTAATGTGGCATTCCTTGTTCTGTATGTAAGCGGAAATGCTCCCGGAGGTGTGGTCCAGTTCTTTGAAACATTTCCCGATACAAAGTCACTTTCAAGTACCTTTGAACCGTTCTTTATAAGTATCATATGCTGTGCGGTAAGATTTACCTCCACATATGAATTACCGTAGTCGTTTTCACCGTGTGAAGCCGCTTTTCTTGAATACTCCGGTTCTCTCTTTGCAGTCTCACCTGCCTCTATAAGTGATCTTATAGCAGCCTTCTCTTTTTCCGTGTCTACCTTCCATCCGTATGATCCGCCTGTTATTGTAACTGTCGGACCGTATGATGTCTTTAAAGTCTTTGGCTTACCCACAGTATTGTAGGCATTTGATACCTTCTTTACAAATGAAGCTATTCCGTCATCTGATATACTTACAGATCCGTCACTGTTTACAGTCAGCCAATTATGTATAGTATCACCGTTTAATACATTAAGCTTATCATATGATATTCTGGCTGAAATATATTTGTTCAAATTCTTGAGTGCCGCATTCAAAGTAGGGTCATCAGACATCTTTGCAGGCTTCTCATACAAATCATTATCCTCATAATCAAGATTTATCTCGTTGTTTAGTGTAATAAGCTGACTCTTTATATACTCCTTGGCCTTTGCAATATCAATTGTATTGCCCTCGGTCTCAGGTATTATAGAGTATCCCGATCCCTGTACAAAGTCGGAAATCTTTGCATCTACAGGCTTTTCAAACTTGGACTCGTCAAGTGCCTTAAGTTTTGATACGGTATTTTCAAATTTGTCAGGATCTACGGTAAACGAAGACTGTATCTTCAAATCCTTTTTGCCGTTCATCTCGGCAATCCATGCCATGCTGTTTTGTTCGTTTAAAAGATCCTCAAGTGAGTTGTCCTTGACAAATGCAAGTCCGACATCGCTTCCCTTTATTATCTCGTCATTGTTTCCTCTTGACTTTATTGTACTCTCAAAATCGTCAATCTGTTTTGACATCACCTGACGCACTTCATCTACAGTTTTCTCAGATGCATCTATTCCGTTGATGACGGTATGCGGGAAAAATCTTGTTCTATATGTGTTGGCTTTCACAGTGTAAGCACCTACCATCACTACAACACCGGCAACTATAACCCCCAGAGCGACTTTACTTCTTCTCTTTTTCTCTTTTTTACCTCTTTTTCTTGGTTGTTCTTTATTCTCAGACATACTACTCCTATCAAAGTGCTAACTTTTTATAATGTAAATCCATATAGCTGTTTATCTCCCTCTCAAGCTTATCTTTCTCGTCATCCCCCATATTGTCACATTGTATCACATTTACGGCCTCTTTTGCCATCTCAAATATATCATTATCGTTATATATATCTGCAACGCCGAAATCAAGTTCGCCGCTCTGTGCCAATCCGAAAAAGCTCTCCCGGACCTCGCAAAACCAAATCTTTGGAAGCAATATAAAAATCCGTCATTCAATTTCCTATTATCTCAAGTCTTTGCTTTTGCCAATTTCGAGTTTGAAGTTCTCACAAATATCGCATATGACTGCAATCCGCTTCTTCCGACTCTTCCTCTAAGCTGATGCAAGGTAGCAAGTCCGAATCTCTCGGCATTTTCAATCATAATCACGGTAGCGTTTGGAACATCCACTCCCACCTCGATTACGGTTGTCGAAACCAAGATATCAGTCTCTTTATTTACATACCGAGACATTATATCATCTTTTTTTCTTTTTGATGCATTCGCCCATGTAACACTTCCACCTTACAATTTTGTGAAAATTTATCGGCTATTTTCTTACCGTAGTCCAGTACATTCTCGGCTTCTATATTTTCACTTTCCTCAACCATCGGACATATGATATACGCCTGATGCCCTTTTTTTATCTCAAGTAATATATGTTTGTAAGCTTTTTCTCTGTCATTTTCAGTAATTACGGCATTCTTTATCGGAAGTCTGCCCACAGGTTTTGACTCTATTGTGGAAATATCAAGGTCTCCGTAAAGTATTATGGCAAGTGTCCTGGGTATCGGTGTAGCCGACATTACAAGCACATGCACGTCTTCTCCCTTGTCTGAGAGTGTACTTCTTTGCCTTACTCCGAAACGATGTTGTTCATCAGTCACTACAAGTCCAAGTTTTTTGAACTTTACATTCTCTACAAGCAGTGCATGAGTACCTATAACTATATCAAGTTCACCGCTCTCTATCTTTTCATATGTGAGCAAATGTTCCTTCTTTGTCATAGACCCTGTAAGTATACCTATCTTAGGCGGATTATCAAGCTTATTTAATATATCACACATAGACTTAAAATGCTGCTTTGCCAATACCTCAGTCGGTACCATTACAACACCCTGAAAACCGGATCTTACAGCCATATAAAGGCAAATAAGTGCAACTACCGTCTTTCCGGAACCCACATCACCCTGTATAAGCCTGTTTGTTACTGTCCCGCTTGACATATCATGTAAAATTTCTTCTATTACATTGTCCTGTGAATCTGTAAGTGTAAAAGGCAACACAGATTTTATTTCATTCAATGTGTCTTTGTCATTTGCTACTATATTCTTTGTCTTTACTCTGAGTCTCTTGTCCTTTAAAAGCCTCATGCCGTATAGAAATCTGAAAAAATCATCAAATGACAGCCTCTTCTTTGCGGCAAAAAGACTTCCCTTATTTATAGGATTGTGAATATTCTTTATAGCAACTTCCCTGTCTTCAAGTGAAAATCTTTTTCACAATCGGCTGTGGCAAATACTCTTTAAAGTCCATATCAGGGAATATATTCAAATGCGGATTTTACAAGCTTTTTCCATAGCATTGTTGTTGATACCTGCAGTAAGTGCATAAACCGGCTTGAAGCTTCCGATTTTTCTCTCGTATTCATCTACAGTATAGATAGTCGGATGCTCCAAAGTGTTTTTGCTTCTTTTTGACATCTTACCTACAAAGACATAGGTCTCACCTGCTCTTAAAGTCATCCTTAAGTAAGCCGAGTTGTACCAAATCACATCTATTACATCTATATAATCCGTAAGTTTTGCCGTCAGTACCTTTTTATTACCTCCGGCAAATGTCGGAGTCTTTGTAAGCGTTGCTTTGATTACAACATCCTCATCTCTGTTTATATCTCCAATTTTTGTGGGAGGCTTATACTCCAAATATCTTACAGGATAGTGCTTCAAAAGGTCGTTTACAGTCCTGATACCAAGCTTATCCAAATACTGTGTCGTCTTTGCTCCCACACCTTTTATGTTTTTTACAGATATATCCGGCATACATCTCCTAACAAAGTTTTAACTAGGTCATCAAATCAAAGACTTGATAAACCTAGTTATTAAGTAATTATTCTACAGATATAAAATAATAATAAACCGGCTGTCCGCCGTTATGTAACTCAAATTCAAGCTTAGGATACCTGCCTACAAGCTCGTCACAAAGCTTTGTAGCATCCTCCTCACTGACATCGGCACCGTAGTAAAGACTTACAAGCTCGCTTGAATCATCTATCATACTTGATACAGCCTTATCTACCGCAGAGTCTATACTCTTATCCACGCCTATAATACCGTTATCTCCAAGTGCCATAACATCGTTTTCATGTATCTCCACATCGTCAATAGTGGTATTTCTTACAGCATAGGTAATCTGTGCCGACTTCACATTGGCAATCTCTTCCTTGGCGTTTTCAAGATTCTCCTCGGCGCTTCTGTCCTCAGACAGACTTATCATTGCGGTAATACCCTGCGGTATAGTCTTTGTAGGTATTACTACAACCTTTTTATCTTCTTCCAATTTTGCCGCCTGCTCAGCCGCCAAAATTATATTCTTATTGTTAGGTAAAATATAAACGGTCTCGGCATTCAACTTATCAATTGCATCTATGATATCCTCCGTACTCGGATTCATAGTCTGACCGCCTTCAACCACTATATCCACACCTATTTCTTTGAAAATAGAGGTAAGTCCGCTACCTGCGCTTACACTGATAACCCCCATTTTCTTTTTGTGGTTCTGCTCTTTTAAGATCTTATCCACACCCTTTATGACTCTTTCTCTATGCTCTTCACGCATATTGTCAATCTTTAAGTTGGTAAGCTCACCGAATGTGAGACCTCTTTGAATGGCAAGTCCCGGGATCGTTTGTATGTACATGTACCTTAACCACTTCATCGTCGGCAACACATACCAAAGAATCTCCGATAGATGTAAGGAATTTTTTGAACTCCTCCTCATCCTTATCTGTAAACTCTTTTTTCAAATTCACTATAAACTCGGTACAGTATCCGAACTTTATATCCGCAGTATCGATATCATCTCTTGCGGCACCGCTTACAGCTGACGACTTTGCGGAAAGTACCACATCCCCAAGCTCTATTATATTGCCCTTAAGTCCTTCAAGTATACCGTGGAGTATAACCATAAGTCCCTGACCGCCCGAGTCTACCACTCCGGCTTTCTTAAGTACAGGCAACATCTCAGGTGTCTGCTTAAGAGTTTCATCGCCACATTTTAATACTTCCTCTAAAAACGGGATAATATCATCAAAATTGTCATATATTTCAAGCGCCTTCTCTCCCATAGCCTTGGCTACTGTAAGGATTGTACCTTCTTTCGGCTTCATTACAGCCTTATATGCTGTCTCGCTTGCCTTATCAAAAGCAAGTGCAAGTTCAAACACATCTATAGTCTGCGACTCTTTTTAAAAATCTTTGCCGCCCCGCGAAAAAGCTGTGAAAGTATAACACCTGAGTTTCCTCTGGCTCCGCGAAGTGAACCCTGTGCTATAGCCTTACAAAGTGTAGCTATATCATCGCTCGTCTCAGCTGCCAAATTCTTTGCCGCCGACATTATAGTCATTGTCATATTTGTACCGGTATCTCCGTCAGGAACAGGAAAAAAACGTTCAGTTCGTTTATCCACTCCTTTTTTTAGCTTCCAAGCTTTTTGCTCCTGTTATAAAAGCACTTCTCAGTGATTGTGCATCAATCTGCTCTAGACTCACAAAAAAATCCTCCTTAGTCTATTATTCGTACACCTTCTACGAATATATTTATTTTCTTTACTTCCATTCCTGTGAAATTTTCAGCTTTATATTTTATAGTTTCTATCAGATTCTGAGTTATTGCACTGATACTTAGACCGTATGCAACTATGATATGAAAAATCCAAAAACAAAGCTTGTTATCATCTATTTTTTTACACTGATGCCCTTTGTCATACTCTCTCTCTTAAGGAGCCTTGCAATACCGTCTGTCACGGAAACTGCCGCCATGCCTACTATACCGAAAGCACTCAACAGCCTGCATTCCGACATAGAATGCTATAACATCCGGTTATACTTATTTGACCAAGATTTGTATTGATTTGCCCTTTATTCATATAACCCTCAATCATATTTGTCAAAAGACCTTTATTTTTTTGCGGCACTGCCACCTAACTATGAAAGAATAAATATTTCGTAGTTTATATATAACCCAAAGTCCGAAAAACCGCCTACATAAGACATATCTCGGATACTTAATCATACCATTTTTTTATGATAAAGACAATGCAAGCTTTTAGCTTGGTAAACTGTCCACTGTTTTGAAAATTTTTTTATTCCTTAATATTTTTTTTGTAGTACAATAGAAATATCATTTTTTTAGAAGGTTGTTTATGGAATACAAGTTTGGTAAAAATAAAAAAATATTTTTCTTTCTCGGTGTAAGAGACGGTATACCCATCGCCTTTAGGGATACTTTGCAGTATCGTTTTCACTCGGTATAATGGCTACCAAAGTCAGGACTTTCACCGCTTCAAGCGCTTGTTGCAAGCTTTTTTTGAAACAATGCTTCGGCAGGAGAATATGCGGGATTTTTCAATGATTGCCATATCCTCATCATATATAGAAATTGCCGTTATCACACTGATAGCCAATGCCAGATACCTCTTGATGAGTATTGCGCTCAGTCAAAAGAATACGAAAAGGACACACCGCTTCATCATATTCTGATAATTGCACATCTTTTGACAGATGAAATATTTGCAGTGTCCATTGCAAGACCGGGAGATGTCAACCCCTACTACACATTCGGAGTAATCCTTACCGCTTCACCGGCATGGGCTTTCGGAACCTTCTTCGGTGCGGTTGCAGGCAATATCCTTCCGATAAGACTTGTCTCGGCTTTCAGCGTTGCACTCTACGGAATGTTTATTGCAATTATCATACCTGCAGCCAAGTCCGACAAAGTAATACTTTCACTTGTCGTTGTAAGCTTTTTACTCAGCTATATCTTTTCCTTTGATTTTTTTAAAATATCCGAAGGAATAAAGACGATTTTACTTACAGTTGTAATATCCGCTTTCGGAGCAATATTTTTCCCGCTGAAGAATGGAGACAGTAATGAATAAATGGATATATATCTTTATAATGTTTGCAGTAACTTATCTTATCAGGGTACTTCCGCTCACACTTATAAGAAAAAAATTGAAAAAAACACTTTTATCAGGTCGTTTTTATACTATGTACCTTATGTTACACTATCTGTGATGACCTTCCCCGCCATATTACATGCAACCATGTCAAAAAAACTTCAGGTCTTATAAGTTTTATTGTAGGAATCATTGCCGCATGGTTTTGGAGCCAACCTTTTCAAAGTGGCACTGTTATGCTGCACATTGGTATTTATAATCGAATATTTTATTGTATAAAAAAAGCTGACACTAAGTGTCAGCACCTTTATCCCCTGAATCTGTATCCTACACCCCAGATTGTCTCTATAAATTGAGGCTTGGAACTGTCAAGTTCTATCTTCTCTCTTATATTTTTTTGATATGTACCGTAACTGTCGAGATATCGCCCATCGACTCAAGTCCCCAAACTTCTCTAAAGAGATCTTCCTTGGAATATACCTTGTTCGGATGCTCAGCCAAGAATCTGAGTATATCAAATTCCTTTGCGGTCAATGTTCTTTCCTTATCGTAGGACCAAACTCTTCTTGAGCTTGAATCTATCTTAAGTTCTCTGATTTCTATAATATCTCTGTTGGCGGCCGCAACACCTGCCAGCCTGTCATATCTTGTTATATGCGCCTTCACTCTGGCTACAAGCTCACTTGGTGAAAAAAAGGCTTAGTCATATAGTCGTCGGCACCAGTCCCAAACCTCTTATCTTATCAATATCGTTTTTTTCTTTTGCACTGACCATCACGATAGGTATTTCCTTTGGTTGCCCTTATACGCCTGCATATCTCGTATCCGTCTAATCCGGGCAACATCAAATCCAATAGTACCAAATCATAATCTTCACTCAATGCTTTATCAAGTCCTTCTTTTCCGTCAGTTGAAATATCCACCTCAAAGCCGGAAATCTCCAGATAATCTCTCTCCAGCTCCGCTATGCTTACTTCATCTTCAATTATAAGAACTTTGCCCATTTTATATCTCCTACTTTTTTAAAACTATATCCATATCCGTTCCTACTCCGGATTTTGACATAGCAACAACACTACCTTCATGATTCTCTATCACCTTTTTCACGATAGATAAACCTATACCGCTGCCACCAAGCTTGGTATTCCTTGATGCATCACTTCTATAAAACCTCTCAAATATATGAGGCAGATCCTTTTCATCTATACCTCTTCCGTTATCCGAGATTCTTATATTTATAGCATCCATAGTTTCTTTGACTCTGAAGTGAATTTCAGGATCTTCCTTATCCATATACTTCACCGCATTGGCCACTATATTATTCAAAGCTCTTTTTATCTGTTCCCTGTCAATATCTATCACAGTATCGGCATCGACATTGGCACTATATGAAAAATTTATTCTGATGGTATCCAGTTCAAGATACAGATCCTTCACATAGTCATCAAAAAACTCTTTGACATTTGTTTTTTCAAAGTTATATGAAAACTCATTTCCTGAAACCCTTGAATAATAAAGCAATTCATCAATCAACTTAGTCATATCGTTTGTCTTATTGTATATAGTGGTCAAGTAATCTCTGACCTTTTGCGGTGAGGAGGCGACTCCGTCAAGTATCCCTTCCACATAACCTCTGATAGCCGTAAGCGGCGTCTTCAAATCATGTGAAATATTGCTCACAAGCTCTCTTGACGCATTTTCGGAAAGAATCTTCTCCTCCTCATTTTCCTTTAATTTGATTCTCATTTTTTCAAAATCATTGTACAAAAAAGGAATTTCCACAAAATCTTTCTCATCCAATTCATAATCAAAATTACCGTCTGCAATCTTTTTGGTGGCTATACGCATCTTATCAAGCGGTACCAAAATTCTTTTATAGATCCAGAACCACATAACAATTGCAATAACATCTATGACACATGCAAGGATTGTAAGCCATAGGTCTACATCCCTTGCAGTCTCATAGTTTATACTATATATCAAAAGTATCGACGGTACAACTATTACCAGACAAACTACCGAAAATAAACCGGAGCCGATTTTCATTAGATACCCTTCTTAAGTTCCTCTACCTTGTCAAGTCTCTCCCATGGAAGATTAAGGTCATCTCTTCCGAAATGTCCATAGGCTGCAGTCTGCTTAAATATAGGCTTTCTGAGGTCAAGCATCTTTATTATTCCTGTAGGGTCTTAAATCGAAAATGCTTTCTGATAAGCTCAACTATAGCACTGTCGCTTATCTTACCTGTACCGAATGTATCTACAGATATTGATGTAGGATGTGCTACACCGATAGCATAAGACAACTGAATCTCACATTTCTTTGCAAGCCCTGCAGCTACTATATTCTTTGCAACATATCTTGCCGCATAAGCTGCAGATCTGTCCACCTTTGTGCTGTCCTTTCCTGAGAAAGCACCGCCGCCATGTCTTGCATAGCCTCCATAGGTGTCAACTATTATCTTTCTTCCTGTAAGACCTGAATCTCCGTGAGGTCCGCCTATAACGAATCTTCCTGTAGGGTTGATAAAGTACTTTGTATTCTCATCCACCATATCCTGAGGAATGATCTCGTCAAATACATATTTCTTTATATCCTTATGTATCTGCTCCTGTGTCACATCCTCATCATGCTGTGTGGAAAGCACTACAGTATCTATTCTTACAGGCTTGCCCTCCTCATCGTACTCTACAGTAACCTGTGTCTTACCGTCAGGTCTGAGATACTTAAGTGTACCGTCTTTTCTTACCTGTGTAAGTCTCTTTGCAAGGTTGTGAGCAAGGTATATAGGATAAGGCATATATTCCTTTGTTTCATCTGTAGCATATCCGAACATAAGTCCCTGATCGCCTGCACCGTTGTCCTCATCTTCTTTGTCGATAAACTCTCTTGACTCCAATGCCTTGTCTACACCCATCGCAATATCCTTTGACTGCTCATCAAGGGCTACAAGCACACTGCAGGTATCACAGTCAAAGCCGTACTTTGCTCTGTCATAGCCTATCTCTCTTACAGTCTCTCTTACTATCTTTTGGATATCTACAGTAGCCTTTGATGAGATTTCTCCCATTACAAGCACCATTCCTGTAGTTGTAGCCGTCTCACAAGCCACTCTTGAATCCGGGTCCGCACCCAAATATGCATCCAATATTGCATCCGATATCTGATCACACATCTTGTCAGGATGTCCTTCTGTAACTGATTCTGAAGTAAAAAGTCTTCTCTCTTCCATCTTTCTCCTATCTTTTTACACTTATATAAACCTTAGAATATAAACTAAACAATTAAGTATATCTAGTATTAAAAAAAGTCCACCAAACGGTGGACTAAAGACTCCACTCATTGCTCGATTTCTCGCTCAGGTTGGCACCTTCCTAAAAGGGGTTGCCGTGACATCACAGATCCTTAACTCTCCGTCACTCTTAATAAGTGTATATATATACCCATCAGGGCAAATTTATTTTGTTGCTCCAATAGTATAGCATTTTAGTATAGTTATGTAAATATGAAATTTATAATTATATTATCCGACACTTTCATATTGTTATATAAACAGATATTTTAATTCCGATCCAAATAGCTAAGTCTCCTTAAGCTTCCTTCATCAAAAGTATAACTCTGTGTTCTGAAAGGGTACTTAACCTCACTTTCATAATACCACGGGTCTTCACTGTGAGCAGGATTTTTGATTATATGAAAGCTTTGTGCCGGCATAAATCCCTGTGCAAGTAAAAATGCCTTTTCTCCGGACTCATTTTCACAGATATCTGCCACCATTACCACATGTCCGGGACTTCCTCCCTTTATAAAAATATCTCCCACCTTAAGTTGTGATATATCTATCGGTTTTGCTTCTTTTTCCATAGAAAGTGTAGATGAATACGCAAATACAATTCTTAGATACTTTTTAAATGTCTCTTCACTGTTATCGACATCGGTTTTCTTTTCCCAATATGGCTTGTCATCCACAAACTTCACTCTATATCCCTGTTTCCAATGATTATAATCACATACAAAGCCGTCTACAAACTTAAAACTTATTTTATCCTCATTTCCGCTCTTATACAGATATTCGGCATATATTCTCATAATACTGTCTGCACACTGTTGCAAATCCTCTTCTCCTACTTCCATAGAAAATACTGCAGCGTGACAGTCTCCGCTCTTTTCTCTCTTATCAAAGTAATACACAGGTGTCCCATCAGGCTCAAGCGGATAATTCCCTATAAAATCTGCAAAGCTTCCCTTTGCTGCTTCCACTCTTTTATATCCCTCCGGCGTAATAAAACGGGTAAAAAGCGTATTCCCTTCAGGGTTTATAAAATCCGAAAGCTGTACAGCACTTTCCTCGGAACTTTCTTTCTTGCTCTCATTATCAATAGCTTTGGCAGAAGTACTGTCTGCAGTAATTTCACTTTCTGTTTCCTTGCTTATGGTGGTATTATTATCATTTATCATACATCCTGAGAATAAACACATTATCATAATTAGTAAAAAATATAATTTACTTTTTTTCATATTACACCTTACTTATCCATCTTAATATGTGGAATCTGCATCATTATTTTTTTCCTTTATGTCCGGCTGTATATAGTATAAAGGTAACTTTCCTTTACTATATTTCTTATAAGAATCCTTTTTCACTTAATTTAATCAATAAATCTGTAAAATACTGTTCCCAACTCTCATATTTTTTTACTGTCAGCATAAGCATAGGCCTCCGTTATCCCTGCACTGTTTCCAAATATACCGGATTTTAAAATTAGCCATTCAAATGACTCCGGCAAAAAAATAATGCCAACTTACCGTAACTGAGTTCTTGTTCTTTTACAAGGCTCTCCATCTCACATCCAATAGCACCACCATCTGCTACAATAATGATATTAGAATTCTTATATTTTTTTCAAAAGTCTTTTGATTTTTAGACTTTCCTCCTGCTGCTTCACATTTTATATTTGTATTTTTTTACAGTATCTAAGAAAAAAACTCATATCCGGACTTGCTGTCTTCTGTAATAATAATGTCCGGCCTGAATGGAAATCTATTTGGATCAGGATTATCATAAAATTTATCAATATCGGTATATACTCTCTCAAATTCTTTATTCTTTCCTGTACCCTTAATACGATAGATTTCATCAACACTATACGGCAACTGTGAAAGATAACTTCTTGTTATTATTAGGAAGTAATTATCGCAACCCTTTACCTTGCTTGCAAATTCCTTTGAAAAAACAAACTTGCTTCCTTCATCAATCACTACAACAGCTTTACTCAATTTATCAAGCTCGTCTTCCCAATTTTTCCCTTCCAGTGTTACAATATTTCCACCGCTAATCTTTACTCCGCTTTCTTTTCCCAGATTATTGTAATCTCTAATCATATCATACAATGTGGTCTTCCCTGTTCCGCTGTCTCCTCGAAGAATAGAAATATTTCGATTTAATGTGAATTTATAAGAGTTTCTTTGATTGATTATCTTAAAGCTTACCCTACCAACCATTACTGCATATTCTCCTTAAGATATTTATCCGCCGCATCTAAAAACTCTCTCATATTATGCGCAATCAGTTTTCTATCATTAAGAATACGAATTTCAAAGTCTTCCTTTCCGAAATCCATTATATGATATAGTGCTATTGTAAAATCTCTTTCTTGCCCAAGCTTTAGAATCCATTTTGCGCAATTATCTCCACAGTTCGATGCATTAAACGTCTTACCGGGTTCATTTTTCATAAGAATCAAGGCCTTTACACCACCTGACAATTTATCCGGCGGAATTTGCCCCAAAACCGGACTTTGAATAGTATTTGCATCCAATACTTCAGATCTGTCAATGTCTTTAATAGCGGCTCTTGCAAATTCATCTGTAATCCAGCTGTCTTTATATCTGTTTCTGAAATATACCGATGTATTATATATTACATTATCTCTATCACCAAACCACACTCTGAGCATATTATTCCTCCATATTTATAGTCTTTTTCTCTCTTATATTGAATATATTATATCATAATTACTTTTAATTCTATAAAAATCTGTTCCGAAATCCATATTTCCTCTTGACAGCAAAAAGTAGACAGTGTATACTTGGCTATGTAGACAGTGTATACTTTTAGAAAGGAAATATATGAAAAGGGATACTGACAAATTAAAGGAAAATCTTATTTTAACAGGTGTTGAGGAGATAAAGCAAAACGGCATTGACAGTATATCGCTTAGAACTGTAGCAAAATCCTGTGGCGTAACCCACGGAACGCCTTACCGTCACTTTGAGAGCAAGGAAAATTATTTAAATACAGTCTTAAAAGCATATTTCCACACTTCTTGACAGTGAACTTATTAAAGATGTGGATGTAAGCCAAAATGCCAAAGAACAACTTATTCAAATGGGTGTTAATCTTATAAATTTTGCCAAAAAGTATCCGAATTTCTTTGAGGCATTATTTATCAAATTTCCGTTTAAGTATATGAAGTTTACGGATAAAAACAATTTCAGATACCTCAGATTTTCCCGGATTTTCAAGGTTTAAGGAGGTGGTTATTTTTACTTAGAAAAGAGGAAAATTTTACAAATAGTGAGTCCGAGTCACTGCTTCACTTTTGGAGTTTTATTTCAGGTCTGGCAATAATAGCGGGAAGCCTGATTGGAAACGAGCTTGATAATGAAACTATAAAAAATACCATAAGAAGTATGCTTGAAATATATATTAAAGGAGAAAGACAATGAATATTTTAATTATTTACGCGCATCCGGATTGTAAGAGTTTTAACCATGCGATACTAAAGCAGGTGGAAAGCTCTATTCCGTCTATACATAAGGTTAAAACAATTGATTTATACAAAGAAAATTTTGATCCTGTACTGAAATTTGACGAAGAAAATAAAAGACGTGATCTGTCAAAAAATCCTGAGACTTCAAAGTATCGTGATATGATCAAAGAAGCCGATAAAGCTTTATCTTTATCTTTCCAATATGGTGGTCAGGTATGCCTGCTGTTTTAAAGGGATTTATCGACAGAGTATTTGTATCAGGTTTTGCTTATTCTTATAAGAAAATAGGACTTGAAGGGCATTTAAAGGGCAAATCCGCGTTGATTATCACTACTATGGATGCTCCTGCCATTATACTGCCTTTCTCTAATGATTACGGTAAGGTTTTAAAAAATCAAATTTTAAAGCAATGCGGTATTAAACCTGCTAAATTGACCACCCTCACTCAGGTAGAATCTGCCACGTGGGAAAAGAGAAACTTATATTTACAAAAAATATCTTCAATAGCAAAAAACATCTCTTAAAGACAACTAAAAAAGGTGAGCCGAAACTTGACTCACCTAAATCTTTCATGCGTTAAGATTCCATTCGTACTTACATTTCAAGTCACAACTCTTTTGTATAATAGTATCTCTCACCTGTATAAGGATAGTTTTTCAATGCAAACACCTCTTTATAACCATGTTTTTCATAAAATTTCGGTGCTTGAAAATTAAAAGTATCCACAAATGAATACTTACAACCTCTATTTCTTGACTCATTTTCAGCCATTTCTAAGATCTTTGAGCCTATTCCTTGTCCACGTAAATTATCACTGACATACAGATATTCAATCTCAAGCCAATTCCCAAAAGTCTCCGCTACCATTCCTGCAACCAAATTGCCCTCTTCATCTTCCAAATAAATATTAAGAGGTTCACTTTTAGACGGCTCTCTATTGGCTCTGTTATAAGCTCTGATTAGATTTGCCAGTTCATGTGTTCTTTCAGATTCTGTATTTTCCAATTTCAATTCCATAATGTATAAGTCCTCCACCAATTTTATACTTCTTGCACTAAATCATTTGGACTGATAAAGTCTTGATTCTCAATTATAAAGTCTTTCATCTGCTTAAACATTCGTATTAAAACCTTGCTTTGCTTAACAGCCGGTTCTCCCCTTAATACTGTCATAAGCATATAAATACCCTGCTCTGTAAAGACATAAGGTAGTTTTCTACGACCGCCCCAACTTGATGTCGATTTTTTCTATATCAAGTTTTCAAACTCCGACTTCGTCAACTGAAACATAAAATCATCATCAAATTTCTCAGCATTGTTTTTTACTTGTTCGTTGTTTCATCTATTACCGCTATTTCTTTATTTTCTTCTATAATAAAATGAACCTCACTAAATTTATCCTGACCGGTAAACAGGGATTTCATAATTACTCATTTTTTTTATTAAGCTTCCCAAAAGATTTCCTGTTGTTGCAATTATACCATATATTAATACATAAGCAGCTGCACTTTCATTATAAAAATATAAATATAGTCGGAATAAAGAGGCCATAATTAGCAATAAAAAAATATCAAATTAAAAATTTGTTGTTTAGTTTATAATCGTATTATTTTATTAGCTATATCTTCTACAAACCTCTTATCGTGTTCCACAAATATGAGTGTAGGATTTGCTTCTTTTATAATTTCCTCAATCTGTATTCTTGATATTACATCTATATAATTTAACGGTTCATCCCAAACAAATATATGAGCCGGCTTTTGATAAACTTACAGCAATTAAAACTTTCTTTTTTTGTCCATCGCTATAGTTCTTCATATCCATTTCAAATAATTCTCTTGCAAAATCTAATTTTCTAAGAATTGTTTTGCACAATGTTTCATCAACACCTTGCTCATGAATATACTTATTTAGACTACCCGTTAAATTTGATGTATCCTGAGGAATATATGATATTTTTAAATCACTTGCTAATTTTACATCACCTGAATACTCATGATGTAACCTTAATAAGATTTTAATCAAAGTTGATTTTTCCGCTACCATTGCCCCCATATATAGCCACTATATCACCTTGCTTTTATCTCAAAACTTACATTACTTAATATCTGCCTTTCTCCATAATATGATGATAAATCGCAAACTGATATTAGAGGATTTTTTTGTGGTGATCTAACGGATGCAATAATAGTCTTTCCTTTGTTTCAATATCTTTTAGTAAATTTTGTTTTTCTTCTATTGCCTTATTTTGTCTATTCTCTAAATTCTTAGATTTTTTCATCATCTTAGCTGATTGATGACCTATATGTCCCTTGTCTGGTTTTTACGCCTGATACTTTCACACCATTTTTAGTATTTTCAACTTTATCAGACCAAATTTTACTTTTGTCTTGCAGCTTCTTTTTAATCGTTTAATATCTTTTCTTAATTTCTCGTTTTCACTGATTTCAAATTGGTCTTTCATCAATTTATTTTCATACCACGATATAAAATTTCCCGATTGGACATCAATAGAATTCCTGTTAATAGAAATAACATAGATTGATGCAGCCATCTAAAAAAATCTCTATCATGAGATATGAGCAAAAAAACCTTTTTTTACTTTTTCAGATATTCACTGACAATTTTTCTTCCATCCATATCTAAATGGTTCGTTGGTTCATCTATAAGTAAAAACCATCTTCTCTTGTAAACAAAAATAGCTAAAAGGATTTTTGTTTGCTCTCCTTTAGAAAGCGTTTCAAACTTTCTGTAAACAAGACTCTCATCTACATTTAGCAAATTAAGTTCTCTAAATAATTTCATTCTTCCTCATCTGATATTAGTTCTTTATATAACTCAATACCGAATTTTTGAAGTGTCACTTAAATTGGGTGGGAATTTAATAAAATCAACGCTTTTGCTGATTTTACCTTGATAAACTTCTTGGTTTAGAAGTAGCTTAAATAGTGTTGATTTTTCCAATTCCATTTCTTCCTATTAACCCTGTTTTTCCAGTTCGTATCAAATGAAAATGATACATTTTTCAAATATAGGTTTTTCATAGCCATAATATGAGAAACTAAGGTTTTCAATTTTAATTGTTGACACAAAAAAATACCCCTCAAATTCAAATTTATCCTGACCGGTAAACAGGGATTTCTTAATTACTCATTTTTTTATTAAGCTTCCAAAAATATTTCCTGTTGTTGCAATTATACCGTATATCAATACATAAACAGCTGCACTTTCATTATAAAAATATAAATATAGTCGGAACAAAGAGTATCATAATTAGCAATAAAAAAATATCAAGTTAAAAGAATGCCTAATCCCATAAATTAGAAGTTAAAAAAAGCAAATAATCGGAATTAAAATTAGTAAGAAGAATATACGGTTCCTGTATCATTAATTAAAAACAGGTAACACATAAAAAAAGCTAGCATTATCACTATTAAGTAAAGAGACATTTCTCTTGTTTTTTTCATTTTCTTTACCTCCGTAAATTTACATACTTTATTTCTACAAACCCGAATTATCCCTTAATAGATAATTTCATAGAATTCATAGGGATTACTTCCAGAACAAAAATGTTCATCACTAATTCCGGTATTTGGATGTGAATCTGCAATCTTTATATTAAAATCTCCAACATAATATGAATTATCATTTGAAAAAGTACCAAAAACAATATACTGTACTCCGATATAATCAAGCATCCCACTTTCATCCGGTTCGAGGCTCATAACCTCAAAAGGTTTTTCGATATCGACACCATATTTATCCAGCCATAATGCCAATTCCGAAAATTCTTTTCTTGACTTAGCATAGTAAAGCTTACAGTAATCACAGTCACATAGCAATCCTGAGGACAATGAATTGTAGTACTCTCTCGTTTTAACTATATCTATCTTCATAGTTATCTCCTTAAAACATTAGCAAACACCAGGTTTTCTTTCCCCCGTATATTTCCCGATAACATTTCTAATATAGATTTTACTGTACTTTTCATATTCAGTCCATATTTTAGTCCCGGCATGTAGAAAAAAACTTTTTCTGTATCTGCTCCACTACTATGGTACTCGCAGATTCTTCAAGCTTTACTACAACTTTTCCAACAAAATTACTGAATACAGAAAAAGCACATATCCGAAAGATTCTATAATCTTAAAGTTATGTGCTTAGTTTTTACGCTATTCGATTATTTAGACATACCGTTTTTAAGCTTTAGTTATAGGAATCCATAAAGTTCCATTTTTGTAGTCTTTTACTATCCATATCACCTTCATAGTAATATTCAAAGTCAGGCTACCTGAGTGAACATAGCCATGTCTCGGGAAAAGAATACTTCCATCGCATATTTCCATCCGGTATGAATGCAATCCGGAACACTTCCTGTTAACTCTACAACGGCATACTCTGCTTCATCAACTTCTAAAACATCTAAGCCCATGCTTCTTGCTTTTTCTACATCATTAACAATATAGCCTGCCATATAGTTTATTTGTGCTTGGGATTTTTCTACATCATGACAAACGCCCATACTTTGACCGCTTTCCCAAACTTGCAAGTTCATCGTAGCTATATTTTTTCATATAGCTTATCCCAGACACTCGGACATAATGATGAATTGATGCTTTGTTCATTTACCCCTGCAACTGTAAATGCTTGTTTCTTTTGAATTGTAATGTTCATGCTTCTTCCTCCTCTTACACTTAGTGCTAATTGCACTCGTGATACTAATTTGAACGGTTTCCCATTTCTTACCTCAGAAGGAGTAAATCCATGAAAATTTTTAAAAGCTGTTCCAAATGAATCTGATGACTCATATCCGAATTTGAAAGCAACATCAATAATCTTTTATCATCCGTATCTCTTAATATAATGGCTGCTTCCGTCAATCTTCTGCTTCTTAAATATTCTGAGAGCGTTGTTTCGGTCAGAATAGAAAACAAGCGACTGAACATTGAATAAGAGTATCCTGATAACCGGGTTACTTTCTTTTCGTCAATTTCATCATCGAGAACTGTTTCAAGATAATCAATCGTATTGTTAAACGACTTGATAATATTCATTTCAAATCCCCCTTTTTTTCAGTTTATTTTAGTATAGAGGAAGATTTCTTTTCCTACCCTACAACATCCGTACAAGTTTTATAGGTTTTATCTCATAGAAACTTATAGCTTTGCCACATTCAGCAAATTCCTGTTTGTGGTGCAGAAATTTTGTCTAATTGCAGCATTATATTAACCACCGTTTCTCCAAACATTCCCAATTTTATCAAACAAACATTTGAATCTGTATATAGATATTTTTCAGCAATAATTCCAATCTGATATAAGACCGGAAAATCATTTTGTAAAAAAACAAAAATTAGATTGCATTTTTCTCCTCCTACCTCACTTTATTTATCAAATCCTGAACCAAATTTCCATCTTCAATTTTTGTTATTGCAAAGCTCTTCTTGCCGGCATCTTTTATAGATGCACCGATGAAATAACCTTCTTTGTCATCTATAATCAAAAAACGGTCATGAAAATCTGTAGTCGTTTTTATTCTCACACTCGGGTATTGAGCATTAAACTTATTGATATCTTTTGTTGTTAAGCTCCCTTTTCCTGCTGTTGCTATCAGTGCATCAACTCCTGAATTCTTCTTACAAAGTATGTTAAGCGTATTTACATCCACATAATTATCAATCAAGATCAGTTTACTCTGTGCTTTTCCAACTAAATCTGCAATAAAACTGAAAGCATCATAGATTTGACCATCAAAAAATATCTTTTGTTTTACCTCTGTATTGCTCGCAATATAGTTGAATACTTCTTCGAGTTTCTTATCTGTTTCCAGTTGCTTATTCATCCCCTTATCTATTTCTTTTTTCAAGTCCAAATGACTAAGTTCCAGTCTATCAAGTCTGGAAAAGAGTTCCTGATTCGTAAGCAAAAACTTACGCATTTCAACAAAGCTATCCATAATTTTAATGCTGGTATCTACTGCAACTTCACTTTTAAGCACAGCCGATAACATTGCAATCCCTTGTTCTGTGTAAACATAAGGCATATATCGTCTACCGCCATAAGTACTGTTTGTACTTGAGGTTCCATTTTGGAATCTCAAGTTTTTATATTCCACCTCCGTTATTTGAAAACAAAAGCGTTCAGGAAACCTTGCAATATTTCTTTTCATTGCTTTATTCAAATTACCTGTCGTAACCCGGTATAAACTGGCCAAATCACTATCAAGCATTACCTGTTTCCCACGAATAGTATAGATCATATCTGTGATATTTGTTTCATCTGTCGGTATCAAAGTGTTATCATCTTTCATTTGCTAATCCTCCACAAATTCAAAATTTACCCATACTAGCAAACCGAATTTATCAGTTTGTAAATCTTAATAAATATCCATTGGGATCTTGTATTAAGAACTCAATTTGTGTTTCTTCTGTCCCATTAACTTGATATTTATTTCTTGTTAGTTCTTTATATATTTCAAAAATTTAGAGTTTTTCACTAATTTATAAAGTTCTTCAACATCTTCGACTGCTATTGAAAAAAATTTATACCTCTTCCCAATGGATAACTTAATTCTCCTGTGTTCCACCCATCATCATGAATTTGTTCAAACATAAACTGACTATCTTGAAAAAGACATAAAAATAAATTTCTCTTTCTGTCGTTCGTACTCTATTTTAAACCCTAGTTCTTTGTAAAAATTTTTTTAGTTTGAAGAATATCAAAAACTGATAACTCGGAATCATCTTATTAAAAATCCATCTCAACTTCTCCCTACAAATTTCAAATTTATCTATTTCGATAATTTAGCTGATTTAGTTGCAATATATGTTTTTAATATTCATTTCATGCAACCTACCGGAACCGTTTGTATCTTCATATATATCAAGCAGAGTAAACCCTGCCTTTAATTGTCCACCTATCTGCTCAGTTATATTGTGAGAGAACTGAATTCCTGAATTTCCTTTAATCATATATTCTTTAGCCGCTTTTATCTTTTAATGGATTAAAAGGCATTTTTCCAAACAATTTCTTTTTTTCTTCGTCATCCACAATGTAGTTTATCTCATTATTTAAACCTGCAAGAAGAATTCCACCCTTTTTCAGAACTCTATATGCTTCGTTAAAAACATGTTGCACATCTTCAACATAACAGTTTGAAACAGGATGAAATACTATATCAAAAGTTTCATTTTCAAAAAGGCAAAAATTTTTTTGTCATATCACCTTCAATTGCTTTTAATATTATAGCCCTCTCTTTCAGCAACTAAAAATTCGTTTTCTATTTGCTTTGAAGAATAATCAATCACAGTACATTCTGCCCCTAAAGCATTAAATATAGGCATTTGCTGACCTCCACCTGATGCTAAACCTAAGATTTTCTTTCCTTTTAAATCTCCCAGCCACTCATGTGGAACCGGAAATGTAGGAGTAAGAAAAAAACTTTCCATTCTCCATTTTTTTCGCACTGATATATGCATCATGTGAAGTTGGTTTCCCCATTCCCAACCTTCCTCAACCCATCTGTCAATAGTTTCTTTGTTTATATCCTGATATGTTTTCATTATTTTACTTACCTCCATAACAACTAAAAAAATTCACTAACCTTGGTAAACCATGAGTTTAACTATACTGTTTATCATAGTAAACAATCCACTTCAAACTGCATTTCAAATCTACAACTCTTTTTGTATAATAGTATCTCTCCCTGTATAAGGATAATTTTTCAATGCAAACACCTCTTTTATAACCATGTTTTTTTCATAAAATTTCGGTGCTTGAAAAATTAAAAAGTATCCTACAAATGAATACTTTACACGCCTCTATTTCTTGACTCATTTTCCGCCATTTTCAAGATTTTTTTGAACTCGATCCCTTGTCTCCCAGTAAATCCTCACTGACATATAAATATTCAATCTCAAGCTCAATTTTCCAAAAAGTTTCCGCTACCATTCCTGCAACCAAATTGCCCTCTTCATCTTCCAAAATAAATATTAAGAGGTTCACTTTTTTTGAGACGAGTTCTCTATTGGCTCTATTGTATGACTCTTATTAAATTTGCCAGTTCATACGTTCTTTTCCGATTTAGTGTTTTTCTAATTCCAATTTCATACTTTATAAGTCCTTCACTATTTTGTACTTCAATTTTTTTAAAATTCTAATTACCAAAGCTTATCAAACCGGGATTTCTTAATTACTAATTTTTTTCTTCTGGCAACTGAACCTTCATCTACTTTTTGAAGTCAAAAATTTGACCTCAAAAATTCCCATTCCTCTTTTTGTAAATTGAAACCTAACATCATCTACAAATTCCCAAACACCCTTCTAATCCCATCTTCATAACACCTACTATCAAAATCCGATTTATACTTCGTCGTTTTCGTCTTAATGATATCCGAAAGCTCTAAAAGATAGTCCTTATACATTTTAAGAAACTTACTTACACTTTCTATCTTTTTTGAATCCCACTCATCAGGGCTAAAATGAACATATACCATAAATTTCCCCAGCTTTAGAATAATATCTTGCCTGATAAATTCCTGATTTCGGATAATACTTTTGATACATTTCCGCTAAGACAAACGCAAATATCCATCTTCTGCAATGCCTCTATCTCAATGTTTTCAAAAGTTTTTTTCATTTCTTTTCTTACCGTTCTTGCGGCAGATAGTATATTATCCAATATATCATCCGTTCCGCCGACAATAATATTCATATTAACTTTCATATTTTCCTCAAATCAGCTGTGAAGTTGAACCCCTCCGACACTTTGACATATATCCCAAAAAAAGCCAACGCAACCACAGGCTGCATCGGCTTTTATCTATCTATACAAAGTTCGGGCGTCCAAAAAAACGCCTTAGCTATCACTATATCCTCAGGTGTGGTTACCTTTATATTCTTATAATCACCATCTATCAGCCTTACCTTGGCATCGGTAAATTTCTCAACCACCATCGCATCATCTGTGATGCCGAGAGTCTTTATAATCGGTTTTGTACAGCCTTTCAAAGGCAGACTTTATCAAAAGCTATATCAAAGCACTGTGGGAGTCTGGATGATACAAAGTGTATTTCGATCAATTGTCTCACCACCAAATTCTCCGTCTCGCACTCTTATAGTGTCCTTTGGAGCTACCACAGGTACAACCGCTCTATATTTGAACAGTCTCTTTCTATACATCTGTTTATAAGCTCCACACTTATCATAGCTCTTGCAGAATCATGTATCAAGCATATATCACCTATGGCTTCTTTTAAACCGTTGTATACGGAATCATATCTTTCATCACCACCGGCTACAATACTTATTACTTTAGAAAATCCATATTTTTTTACAATATCTTCTCTTACAAAAATCAATATCAGCTTTTTGAGGTTACTACAATTATATCATCCGTATTGCTTTCACTGAAGGCTTTTAGTGAATAGTATAATAAAGGCTTATCAAAAAGCTCTACAAACTGTTTCTTTTTCTTGGCACTAAATCTCTTGCCGCTGCCTGCGGCAAGTATTATCGCCGTACTTCTCATAATCATATTCCAAATCACTAAATACTTTTTAAAATCACAGTTCCAGATTCGGCACTGCATTCAGTGTCAAATCTTTAAAGTTTTCATCTAAATATTCAAAGTATGCGGCTACACCTATCATTGCCGCATTGTCGGTACAAAATATCGGTGAAGGGAAGTGAAGCTTCAATCCTTCTTCACTGCATTTTTCTTCCATCAAGCTTCTAAGTGCGGTATTTGAAGCCACACCGCCTGCCATAGCTACATTCTTTATATTGTAATCCTTTGCAACTTCAATAGTATGCTCCACCAAAACCTCTACAACAGCTCTTTGAAATGAAGCTACAAGGTCATTTACATTTATCTTTTTCACCGGTCATATTTGCCTTGTTTTTGATAATTTAAAGACAGCAGACTTTACACCTGAAAAAGCTGAAATCATATTTGGAATCATTTACTCTTGCCTTTGGAAACTCTATCGCATGAGGATTTGCCAAGTTTTGCAGCTTTATCAATCTTCGGACCTCCCGGATATCCAAGTCCGACACTTCTTGCCACCTTGTCAAATGCCTCACCTGCCGCATCATCTCTGGTGGTCGCAACTATCTCAAAATCATTGTAATCTTTTACAATCGCTATTTCGGTATGACCGCCTGAAACTATAAGACATACAAAAGGAGGTTTAAGCTCCTCATGTTCTATAAGGTTTGCAAACACATGTCCCTTTATATGATGTACACCTATAAGAGGTTTGTTAAGGCCGTAGGCAAGCGCCTTTGCTTCTCCAACACCTACAAGCAGCGCTCCTACAAGCCCCGGTCCGTAGGTAACCGCTATTGCGTCAATATCGTCAAATGTAACATTTGCCTCTTTCAGCGCATCTTTTATTACAAAATTTATATTTTCTATATGCTTTCTGGAGGCAATCTCAGGGACTACGCCTCCGTATATTGTATGCAAGTCTATCTGTGATGAGATAATATTTGAAAGCACCTTTCTTCCGTCTTCCACAACTGCTGCCGCAGTCTCATCACAGGAGCTTTCTATTGCAAGTATCTTTATATTATTCTTCATAACCCAGTTCTACACTCCATCCGTCTTTGGCAGTCTTTATAGCCGGAAAAATTTTCTTCAGCTTATCAATATACTCGTCAGGCTTATTCATTGACGGTGAATAATGTGTCAGCCACATTCTCTTTGGATTTGCCTCTTTGCCGAGATTTGCAGCCTCCATCATAGTCATATGCTTATAACCTTTGGCATTGTCTTCCTTATCATCTTCACCGTACATACCCTCACATATAAATAGGTCACAGTCTGCGGCATACTCCGCAATAACAGGTACAGGTCTTGTATCGGTACAATAGTTGACCTTTATACCTCTTCTGGCCTCACCCATTACCATATCGGGAGTATAGGTTTTATCTCCGTCTGTAATAATCTCGCCATGCTGCAATTTATTCCAATACTTTAGCGGAATATCCAGTTCTTTTGCTCTTGTAGCATCAAACTTTCCTTTTCTCTCAATAGAGATTCTGTAACCGTAACAAGTCACCCGATGGTTTACCTTATACGCCTCTATCTTATATGGGGCAAAGTCTATCACTTCTTCGTTTTCTCTAAGTTCTCTAAACTGTATTTCAAAAGGAAGCTCAGGTGCTATAACTCTCATAGCATTTACAACTCTCTCAAGCCCTTTAGGGCCTATTACAAGCAATGGAGTGGTCTTTTCACAATTTCCCATTGTGAGCAAAAGTCCCGGAAGTCCGCTTATATGGTCCGCATGAAAATGTGTAAAGCAGATCACATCTATAGGCTTCGGGCTCCATCCCTTTTCCTTTATCGCAATTTGGGTGCCTTCGCCGCAATCTATCAAAAGATTTACTCCCTCACATCTGGCCATCATCGAAGTCAGCCATCTGTAAGGCAGCGGCATCATGCCCCCTGTACCTAATAAACAAATATCTAACATTTTATATATCCTTCCATCAACAGAGCATCATCTAAAGGATTTGAGTAATATTCTCTTCTGATACCTATCTTTCTAAAGCCGTAGTTTTCATAAAGCCTTATGGCGGAAGTATTTTTACTTCTTACCTCAAGAAATACTTTCTTTACCTTCATTGTCCTCAGATTTGAAATCATAAAGTTCATAAGTTCATGAGCAAACCCTGAGTTTCTGCTGTTTTTATCTGTAGCTATACGAAAAAGTTCGGCCTCATCCATATTTACTCTGAAAATAATATAGGCTAAGACTCTATAGCCTTCTTCAATTACCATACAGTAATCAAATTTTGATTCTATAGAGTCTTTTATATTTTTTTCGCTCCAGGCATCACTGAAAATATCACATTCAAGTTCCCTTATCGCCTCGGTATCAGAGGGAAGCATCGGTCTTAGCCACATCTCTCTCTCTTTCCGCCTGACTTTTTCTAAGGTAGTTCGGCCTCATATCATATGCCGATATAACCTTACCGGCTTTCATCATTTCCATACCGAGCATTGCAATATTTGATGCTCTCTGTCTGTTCAAATTCAGTGGTGCAAAATCATGTTTCATTGTAAGCTTTTCATCGATATATTCTCTGAATACCGGTACACCGTCACCTAAGAATATCGCTCTTTCCACATTTTCCTTTGCACCTGTTTCTTTTAAAATTTCAAAAAGTTCGTCTATAGACACCGCCATAGACGCTACTTTAACCTCAAGTTTTGTTTCGTTTTTATATATACCTGTATACACCTGATTTCTTCTGGCATCCATTATCGGCACTATAAGTGCATCGCTTGAGTATATATTTAATGCCATAGCATCAAGAGTAGGCACATGGATAAGCGGCAAATCCAGTGCAAGACCAAGTCCCTTCGCACTTGCAGCACCTATTCTAAGACCGGTAAACGATCCCGGGCCTCCTGAAACTGCTATAGCCGAAAGCTCACTAAGGCTTATTCCCGTCATCTTTACTATCTCATCAAGCATCGGCAACAATGTCTCCGAATGTGTCTTTAAAATTTGTAGTGTATTCAGCTATTGTCACATCTTCATCTATTATCGCAACTGAAGCCACTAATGCGGCACTTTCAATTCCTAAAATCTTCATCATCCATACCTTCTACAGCTACTTCTCTATAATCAAATCCCTTTTCAAGGTTCTTTGATATAACCACTCTTATCACATCTTTCGGCAATGCTTCCTCTATCAGAGTTGACCACTCTATAAGAATGACGGCATCATCAAATAAAAACTCGTCAAAACCTATCTCGTCAAGCTCCGATATATCGCTGATTCTGTATACATCAAAGTGGTGCAGCCTTTTATCGCCCTCATAAGTCTTTACTATATTGAAGGTGGGGCTTACAATATCTCTTTTGATATTAAGCCCTGCACCTATCCCTTTTGCAAATACAGTCTTGCCCTACTCCAAGGTCTCCGTCCAGACATATCACTACAGGACCGCTTCTTTTTCAAAAATATTTGCAAGTCTGTAGGCAATATCAAATGTATCCTTATCGCAAAAAGCTGTCAAAAAAACAATTTTACTCATTCTAAAATATACTCACTCTTGTCTTTTTCTTTTAAAAATAGCGACTATTTTTTTCTTTATTACCTTTTGTATACCTGTCAGGTAAAAGATATCCTCTTATCGCATCCACATATATCACTATAATTCCCGGCAATATCCTTGAACGAAATCCGCTTTCCCACTTAAAGTCAACCTTGTCATCTCCTGATGCCACCTCTATGCCCTCGTCGTTAAGCGAAATAGAAAGTCCTGCCTTAATGGCATCCGTCCTTGCCTGCTTTTGTGACTTTAAGTAAAGCATTGCAGGCTGCACTATAAGAAACATATTTGACATTACCACAAAATAAAAATCTTTCTCGGAATATCAATCCTGTTCCAGGTAGTAATCATAAAAATAATACATTGCCACAGTGAACAATATATTGAAAATAAGCAAAAATCCTCTGTTGCTGTGATACATGGAAAAAAGCCAAATATCCTTAGCATTCAGTTTCATATCTATTTTTATTTTGTTCATATCAATCAAATACCATAGACAGCGCTATTCTCTTTTTCTTCAAATCCACACTGTCCACCCTTACTTCAACAATATCTCCGACACTTACCGCCTCAAGCGGGTGCTTTATAAACTTCTTACTAAGCCTTGAAATATGCACAAGTCCGTCCTGATGTACTCCGATATCCACAAATGCACCGAAGTCGATAACATTTCTTACAGTACCTTTTAAAATCATGCCTTCTTTTAAATCTTCCATCTCCATAACATCCGTACGGAGTATCGGCTTTTGCATCTCATCTCTAGGGTCTCTTCCCGGCTTTTCAAGCTCCTTTACAATATCTCTTAGAGTGATTTCACCGATTTTCTAGTTCATCACTTATCTTTTTGAAATCATGATATTTTCTTTGAAATACCGCTAAGACCTGATAAAGTGATATCACTGTCACTATATCCCTAAAGCTCTCCAAAAAGCTTTTTTTGGTGGCGGCATAACTTTCAGGATGCACACTTGTCATATCAAGAGGTTCTTTTCCGTCATTTATTCGAAGGAAACCTGCACATTGCTCAAAGGCTTTAGGTCCAAGCTTTGAAACCTTTAAAAGCTCCTTTTCTTGTTTTGAAGCTTCCGTTTTCTTCTCTGTATACAACTATATTCTTGGCAACAGCCTTTGATATACCTGAAATATACTCTAAAAGCGGTGCAGATGCGGTATTTAAATCCACACCTACTTTGTTTACACAGTCTTCCACCACCGCGCCAAGCGCCTCCGAGAGCTTCTTTTGGTTCATATCATGTTGATACTGACCTACACCTATGGACTTAGGGTCTATTTTTACAAGCTCCGCAAGCGGATCCTCAAGTCTTCTGGCAATAGAAGCCGCCGACCTCTGTCCCACATCAAAATTCGGGAACTCCTCTGTGGCAAGCTTACTTGCGGAGTATACACTTGCTCCGGCCTCGTTTACTATAATGTATTCAAGCTTCGTATCCACTTCCTTTATAAGCTCTACAATAACGGCTTCAGACTCTCTGGATGCAGTACCGTTTCCAAGAGAAATAAGGCTTATATTGTACTTTTTTATAAGCTCTTTTAATACCTTCTTGGCCGCCTCCACCTTGTTTTGAGGTGCTGTAGGATAGATAACCGTGGTATCCAGTACCTTTCCCGTTTCATCCACTACCGCAAGCTTACAACCTGTTCTGAAGGCAGGATCCCAACCGAGTACCACTCTGCCCGCTACAGGAGGTTGCATAGAAGCTGCGTAAGGTTCTTGCCGAACACCTTTATAGCCTCATCCTCTGCCGCCTCTGTCAGGCTTGATCTTATATCCCTTTCTATAGAAGGTGCAATAAGTCTCTTTATATGCGTCATCTATAGTATCCTTTTAATATCTGCTCTGTATGTTCATTATGCTTTTTTTATAATGCATTTTTTTCCAGATATCTGATAATCTCCTCAACCGAGGGTCAAGCTTTACTGTAAGTATCTTTTTCTTCCTCTCCTCTGTTGATTGCAAGTATCTTATATCCTGCTGTTTTTGAAACACTCTCTGCAAAATTGTAATAGTTTTTCATATACAGATTCTACAGTTTCATCCTTTTGCCACAGAAGTCAGTATTCCCTGCTTAAATGAAAGATCTCTTATCTTATTTCTAAAAAGCCGCATCATCAGAGATTTTCTCTGCAATAATATCCATAGCACCTGCTATAGCATCTTCAGGTGTCTCCACCTCAAACCCCTCTTTATCTGAGAGGTATTTTTTTTTGCTTCCTCAGTGCAGGCTTCTTCAAGCTTTTTCTTCAAATATATCATGTGCAAAGTCTTCAAGCCCTTTTTCAATAGCAATCATTGCCCTTGTACGCCTCTTCGGTCTGAAAGGTCTGTATAAATCATCTACCGCTACCAAAGTGATTGCGGCTTCAATTTCTTTTTTTCAGCTCATCGGTCAGCTTCCCCTGCTCCTCGATGGCTGAGAGTACCTGAGTCTTTTTTTTCCTCAAGATTTCTAAGATACTTCAATCTTTCATCAAACTGTCTGAGTATCTCATCATTAAGCGAACCTGTGACTTCTTTTCTGTATCTTGAAATAAAAGGAATGGTATTTCCCTCATCTATCAATTTGATAGTAGCCTCTACCTGTGCCGTCTTTATGCCAAGCTCTTCTGCAAGTATTTTTACTATATCAGTCAAAATTGCCTCCTTATCAATGTGCTATATACATTTGAATATAGTCCTGTATAACTTTAATCTGTTCCGGTCTGAATTGATTTAAAATTCTTTGATCTTTAAGCTGTACCACCACAAAAAGTATCATGGCATATATGATAAGTCCGATAATTATCCCAAATATACCGGTAACAATACCGGCTACAGCCTTTCCTCTCATTCCGCCCTTGGCTGAGATAATGGCAAAATGCAATTGCAAATATCCCAAGCGGAATTCCGAGCGGAACACCCGATGTTGGCAGTGAACACATACATGACAGTATTGACACGATGCCGAACACCATCGACCTGTTCTCCCACCTCTTTTTTGTCTTCTCTTCAGTATTTTTCATCTATAATCCCCGTCTATTTCAGTAAGTCTATGCCTCTAAAAACTAAAAACCAGTCCTTCACAACCCAATTCAAAAGCATTATAACGACTCCGATATACAGCATAGGCAGAATAATCTTATCCTTATTCAAACGCCTGCCGCTAATCTTATACTTTACTACAAAAGCGAAAAAAATAAAAGTTGCAATAACCGTATACAGCACTATCGGATTATAAATAAAGCTCTTTTCTACATTTCCTCTTATCAAAAAAACCCTGACTGCTCTTGTACCTCCGCATCCCGGGACAATATAATCCCTGTGAGCTCGTGAAATGCACATGGCGGCAGCGGTTTTACCAATTTATCAAATATTCTTTCCATATAAAAATATAGCACCACCTGTGGTGGTGCCGAATGCTTTAAGCTATTTTTGTTCTAATATATTTTATCACATCACCGAGATTATTCAAGGCTGCAAGGAAATCTCTTTCCTTCATAAGGTCTGTAACCAATGCAAACTCGTCTTTGCCGTCAAGGTATACTTCCTTTGCATTCTTAAATGTCTCTTTGCACTTATCTATAAACTTGGCATCCCTGCCCTTAAATCTTACAAAGTACTTGTGGCTTGTCTCATTCATATCGACCACATTCTGCTTTTCATCTCCCCAGCCGAATGTTGCCACATTTTTGTCCTTATTCTTTGTAATTGCTACAATATCCGCCACTACTGCACTTGCTGTAGGCAGCTTACCTGCGCCGCTTCCGTATAACATACTCTTTCCGAGCATATTTCCTTCCACCATGATACCGTTGAACACATCATTTACCATGTATAGAGGATGGTCTCTTTCAACCATTACAGGTGCAACAAATGCAAACACCTTACCGTCTTCAAACTTTGAATCACCGAAAAGCTTGATAGAAAGCTTCATATGCTTGGCATATTCAAAATCTGTAGTGTCTATCTTTGTAATACCCTCTGTATGGATTTCCTCAAAGTTTACTTCCTTGCCTGTTGCCAAAGATGCCAATATCGCAATCTTTCTGCAGGTGTCATAACCTTCCACATCAGCTTCCGGATTTCTCTCGGCATATCCAAGCTCCTGTGCTGTGGAAAGTGCTTTTTCAAAGTCCTCACCCTCTGTATCCATCTTTGTAAGTATATAATTTGTTGTACCGTTTAAAATACCTGTAATCTCTTTAAAATGTTCACCGGCATAGCTTTCCGTAATTGTTCTGATTATCGGAATACCTCCGCCTACACTTGCCTCAAAGAAGAAGTTTACATTTTTTTCTCTTGCAATCTTTAAAAGCTCGGTACCGTGTGCGGCTACCAATGCCTTATTTGATGTGGTTACATGCTTTCCTGAAAGAAGTGCGTCTCTTACAAACTCAAATGCAGGAGATGTTCCTCCCATTGTCTCCACTACCACATCTATATCATTATCTTCTATTATTTCCTTTATGTCATGTACAACCAGACTTTCCCACTCGCTGCCGGGAAACTCACGGATATCAAGTATCTTTTTTACCGCTATATCTTCACCTGTCTTTTTCTTTAAAGAGCATTGTTCTCCTTTATAACTTCATATACACCTGAACCTACTGTTCCAAATCCTAAAATTGCAATATTAAACATATATTACTCCCTAGCTAAAATTTTTATATCAAAGATGCCTTCCAAACTTCTGATTTCATCTACCAGCTTAGACAAGTCTCCGGTATCCTTTAAAATCTCTATAGACAAAGAAATAGTTGCCACACCGCTTACCGGTATAGTTTGATGTATTGTCAAAATATTGGCATGATATTTTGCAACCACTGCCAAAAGCTCCGATAAAAGACCCGGGTTCATCCGATATCTGAATTGAAAGGGTAATATTCTTTCCCTTTGAAGAATCATCAAACGGAAATATATCATCCTTATATTTATAAAATGAGCTTCTGCTTATACCACATTTATCTGTGGCTTCTTTTACAGTCATCATCTTATCCGCTGTCAACAGTCTTTTCGCCTCAACCACTTTTATAAGTACCTCAGGCACCGCCTTGTCTTTTACCACATAATATTTGACATTCTGTTCCATGTTCGCCTCTAAAATACATCTGTTCGTCTACCGCACAATGATAGCATACAGGATTTTAAATTGCAAGTAAAAATCAGTTATAGCATCCGATTTACGATACAAAAAAGAGGCCGAATCTACAGCCTCTAAAAAAATTTATGCTAAATGCTTTCTTAAGTTCATCAGCTATTTTTGCTCTCAAGTTCTCTTGCACTTTGACTCATTTTCACCGGTTATTGCAAGGTATAATTTAAGCTTAGGCTCGGTTCCTGAAGGTCTTAATACCGCACTTGAATTGCCCTCAAGCATATACTTTATAACATTTGACTTCGGAAGCTTTATCTCCTCCTTGGCACCTGTTTTCAGTGTAGTCTGAGTGGAAGTCTCATAATCTCTTACCTCAAGCACCTTTACACCTGCAATCTCACTTGGAGTATTGTTTCTGAAGCTGTCCATTATCTCATTCATCTTGTTCATACCGCTCTCGCCGTCAAACTCAAATGAATAAAGTGTATTCAGATAATAGCCGTACTTCTTATAAAGTCCTTCAAGTACCTCAAGCAGTGACTTTCCTTCGGCCTTATAGTATGCAAACATCTGTGCAATCAGATATGAGCCGTTTACGGCATCCTTATCTCTTACATAGCTTCCTGAAAGGTATCCGTAGCTCTCCTCAAATCCGAGAAGATATCTGTCAACCTCACCGTCCTTTTCAAGACCTGCAATCTGATCTCCTATATACTTAAATCCTGTAAGTACATCTCTGGTCTCAATGCCGTAGTCGTCAGCCACTCTCTTTGCAAGATCCGTGGTAACTATGGTCTTTACAAGTACAGGCTTCTTAGGCATTATACCCATAGCAATCTTTCTCTTTGCAATAAAGTCTGTAAGAAGTACACCTACCTCATTACCTGAGAAAAAGTCTGAAGTCGTCGCCCTGCTTTTACGGCAATACCCACTCTGTCACAGTCAGGGTCTGTAGCTATAAGTATATCGGCACCCACATCCTTTGCAACCTTAAGACCTACCTCAAGTGCCTGTCTTATCTCAGGGTTAGGATATGGACAGGTAGGGAAATCACCGTTCGGAGTAGCCTGCTCTTTAACAACTTCAATATTTGTGAAAGCCGTTTTTTTCTTAAGACAGGTTGTAACACATCTGAGTCCTGTTCCGTACAGCGGTGTATAAGCAATCTTTACGTCCTTATTTACATCGTCACCTATGAAAGTCTGTGTTGAAACCGCATCTATGAACTCGTTAAAAGTATTCTCACTTATATACTCTATAATACCTGTCTCAAGTCCTTCTTTGAAGTCCACAATCTTGTAATCGGAGAATGTGTCTACACTGTTTATCTCATCAAGTATTCTGTCTGCCGCCTCATTGGCTATCTGACATCCGTCCGCACCATAAACCTTATATCCGTTGTATTTTTGCAGGGATTGTGGCTGGCTGTTACCATTATACCGCCGTCACATCCGAGCTCTCTTACCGCAAAAAGAAAGTGCAGGTGTAGGCATAAGCTCTTTCCAGATATATACCTTGATTCCCGCTCCTGCAAATATTCCTGCCGCCCATTTTGCAAAAAGCTCCGAATTATGTCTGCTGTCATATGATATGGCAATCTTAGGAGTCTTTGAAATAGAATTTATATAGTTTGCCAATCCTCTGCTGGCTTTACCTACAGTATAGATATTCATTCTGTTACTTCCGACACCCAGTACACCTCTTAAACCTCCTGTACCGAAAGCAAGCTCCTTATAGAATCTGTCGTTGATAGCGTCTTCATCGTTCTCGATAGCCGCAAGCTCCGCTATAAGATTTTCATCCTTAAGTTTTGCACTCTTCCAAGTCTCATAAGTTTTTTTTGTAAGTTCGTTCATAATGCTCCTTTCATAGGGAATATATGTTACCCGATTGCTGCACATTTTGCACTCACAATCCTTGTACCATCATACCAAATTTCATGGTTATTTTCCAGCATGTTTCGTACTTTCTCTGCCGTAATAGAAAATATATTGCTGAATAACTCCGGCGTAACCGTCATAGAGTTTTAGCGGAAATTCTCCGTCATAATGCTCATCAATCATTCTCTTTATCCAAACGTCAATAGGAAAAGCCGCAATCCTGTGATATCCGAAAAGTGCCACACAGTTTGCAACCTTAATGCCCACTCCCTTAAGGCTCATAAGTGCCGCCAAAAGCTCATTGTCATCAAGCACACTCAAAGCTTCAAGGTCGATATCTCCTCTGTATACAGACTTTGCGCTCGCCTCTATATAAGGGCTTCTGTACCCCAGTGAACAGGCATTCAAATCGTCAATACTTGCATCTGCCAGTGCCTTAGGTGTAGGGAAGGCAAAAAAACTCACTGTTTTTTTATCAATATTTTTTTTATAAAAATCAGGTACTTTGCATATCTATCTTCTTGCCATATCTTTTTTTGCAAGTTTTTCGATAGATGATTTTATCGCAGGTATACTCTTTCTTTGTGAAATAATAAAGGATATAAGCATCTCCCACTTGTCCTGATTGAGTATCCTGATGCCGTAGGAGTACCTGGCGGCATTTATCAAAAACAAATCATCTTCAGGAATATTCTTTTCAAAATCACTGTAGTCAAGCCTTAAATCAAAGTAGTCAATCCAAAACTCTTCAAACTCAGACTTGCTGCATGAGAGTATGTATCCGTCATCATCCTCTTTTATAAACAAAAGCTTATCCCCTGCCACAAGGCTGTACTCGTCGTCATAAACATTAAATCTAAATATCTGTCCGCTCTCTGCGATCTTTTTCATATCCAGATACGGGTATTGTATTCTAAACATATTCATCAATTCTTTCTTTAAAAATCTTTCGAAGCTCACATTCAAGGTATAAATCTCTCACCTGTTATCGGGTGTATGAAAGAAAGGCTCTTTGAATGCAGCAGCGGCCTGACATTCTCCTTTTCATAATACCTTTCATTATACAAATAATCTCCTACAAGCGGATGCCCTATATAACTCATATGAACTCTTATCTGATGTGTCCTGCCGGTATCAAGCCTAAGCTCTATCAAAGAAGCTCCTCTAAGTCTTTTTAAGACCTTATAATGAGTGATTGCTCTCTGGCCTTCCTTGCTTACTCTACGCTTTATAAGTGTATCATCCTCTCTGGCTATATGGGCATCGATGATTCCGCTTTCTTTAAGGCTGCCGTCGTCTTCAACTATTGCATTATATACTCTTTTTATCTCACGCCTTTGCATGGAGACATTCAATATGCCTGCACTAAGAAAATGCTTTGCCACAACCGTAAGCCCTGTAGTGTCCCTGTCAAGCCTGTTTATACATCTGAAGACAAAGTTTTTATCCCTGTAGTAGTACATCAAAGCATTTGCCATAGAGTTTTCATAGTTGTTGAGGCTTGGATGTATAGGCATATCACTTGGTTTATTACCACCACTATATCCTCATCCTCATATTTTATATCAAGCTTTATAAAAACAGGCAATATATTTTCACTTTTTTTATATTCACATACACGAACAAGAAGCCGGTCAAATCTTGCCGGCTTCTGATTCATATACGCCCAAGTTCCATTGAGCACTATACCGTTTTCATATTTTTTGAGCTCCACTATATTGGATGAGGTATACCCCTTACTCTTTAAAAAGTCCGATATACTCTTATAGTCTTTATCTATTATATATAGAATCTGTCTTTCCATTACTTCATCATCTTCTTTATGGTATTTGACAGCTCGACCATCTTTTCCTTTCTCTCCTCGTCACTGCCTGTAGCGGCGGCGTCAAGAATACATCCTTCTATATGGCCTTCAATGATGGTACGATTCACCCTCTCCAAAAAGAGCTCTGGTGGCAAGGACCTGATTGGATATGTCAATGCAGTATCTGTCCTCTTCCACCATCTTTATGATTCCCTCAAGCTGTCCTTTTGCAGTTTTCAATTGTCTCAGAACAGTCTTAGAGTCGGCTCTCATTATACCACCTCATAACCTGCGTCAGTGATAGCTTTCTTTACCTTCTCAAGGTCTGTACCTTCGGCGTACTCTATTGTAACATTTTTTTCTCATCCAAATTCACTATTGAATTGCTTACACCCTCTACAGCCTTTGTTACCTTCTCAACTGTTGCCTTACAATGTTCGCACATCATTCCGTTTACATTAATTACTGTTGTCATAGTTTTTCCCTCTTTCTTTTTTTCATTATTTTTCAATGATAACTATCTCATCATTGCCTGATTTGTTATTTTTTATATTCCTCGGCTTAAATCCGCGAAGTCTGAGTGCATTGCTTACCACACATACACTGCTCATTCCCATAGCTGCAGCACCGAACATCGGACTGAGCTTCCATCCGAGGCTTAGATAAAATACACCTGCCGCAAGCGGTATTCCTACAGAGTTATAAAAGAACGCCCAGAAAAGGTTCTGCTTTATATTCCTTATAACCGCCTTGCTGAGGTCGATGGCTGTAGCCACATCCTTAAGCGAGCTGTGCATAAGTACTATATCCGCACTTTCTATAGCCACATCGGTTCCGGCACCTATTGCGATACCTACATCGGCTCTTGCAAGTGCAGGTGAATCATTGATACCGTCACCTACCATTGCCACCTTATGTCCGGCCTCCATAAGCTTTCTTACATGCTCTTCCTTATCTGTAGGAAGTACCTCGGCTATTACCTTGTTGATACCTGCCTGCTTTGCAATAGCGGTTGCGGTATTCTTGTGGTCACCTGTTAAAAGTACCACATCTATATCTCTTGCCTTAAGAGCCTCTGTAGCCTCTTTACTGTCATCCTTTATTGTATCGGCTACCGCAATGATTCCTATGAGCTTGTCATCCGCCATAAAATACATCGGAGTCTTACCCTGTGATGCCAGCTCATTGCCCTTATCAAATACCGAATCAAATCCCTGAGTCGTTTCCGACAGCTTCCCTTATTGCCTGCTCATTTCCGGCTACAATCTTTTTGCCGTCAATATCGGCTCTGATACCTCTTCCCGACTGTGCGGTGAAATTTTCAGGGGATGAGAATGTCAAATTCTCTTCTTTAGCTTTTTCCACAATAGCTTCAGCAAGCGGATGCTCAGAAGCACTCTCCACACTTGCCGCCAGCTTTAAAAACTCATTGTCATCTATATCAAATCCTATAATGTCGGTAACTACAGGTTTACCCTTGGTAACGGTACCTGTCTTATCAAGTACCACCGTATCAATACTGTGAGTTGTCTCAAGCGCATCCGCAGACTTTATAAGTATACCGTTTTCTGCGCCCTTTCCGTACCTACCATTATCGCTACAGGGGTTGCAAGTCCCAGTGAACATGGGCATGATATAACAAGTACCGCTATAGCACGATTGAGTGCAAATGAGAAATCATATCCGAGTACAAGCCATACAATGAATGTTACCAAAGCTATTCCCATTACTACAGGTACGAATACACCTGCGACCTTATCAGCCATCTTGGCAATAGGCGCCTTGGATGATGAAGCTTCCTCCACCAGGGCGATAATCCTTGAAATTGCGGTATCCTCGCCTACTTCTGAAGCCTTTATCTTTACACTTCCGTTTTTGTTGATGGTGGCACCTATCAGCTTGTCACCCTTATCCTTTTGAACAGGGATACTCTCACCTGTGATGGCACTCTCGTCAACACTGGTACTTCCCTCTATGATAATACCGTCTACAGGGATACTCTCACCCGGTCTTATTACTACTATATCTCCTACTCTTACGTCCTCAGTCAGAATATTTTCTTCCACACCGTCTCTTATTACATTGGCTCTCTTAGGTGAAAGATCCACAAGCTTTGAAATGGCGTCTGTAGTTCTTGCCTTTGAACCTGTCTCAAAGAACTTACCTAAAGTAATAAGTGTAAGTATCATGGAAACCGACTCAAAATAAAGATTCTTTCTGTACTCCGCCACGGTATTCATATCACCGTTACTTAACGCATATCCCATAACATATATTGCTATAACACCATATATAAAAGCCGCTATAGTGCCTACCGCAACCAATGTATCCATATTCGGGGAAAAGTGTCCAAGTGACTTAAAACCGCTGATATAATACTTTCTGTTTACATACATTACAGGAAGCACCAATAAAAGCTGTGTCAGCGCAAATCCTACCGGATTACCCGCTCCCGATAAAAAGTTCGGCAGCGGAAGCCCTATCATACTTCCCATACTGAAATACATCAATATGGCAAGGAAGATAACAGATACCTTCAATCTGAACTTCATGGAACTAATCGCATCATCATTTGTCTTTTTGATGCTCTTTTCCTTTGCCTTTTTCCTTTGTATCACCTGCAAGTGAAGCACCGTAACCTGCATTCACTATACTCTTTATTATATCATCCGGACCAAGCTTCTTCTCATCGTATTCAACCTGCATAGAGTTGGTCAAAAGATTTACAGAAGCTTTATCCATACCTGCAAGCTTACTTACCGTCTTTTCCACCTTTGCGGAGCAGGCGGCACAGCTCATTCCTGTGACATTGTACTTTTCCTTTGTCATATATCTCCTTCCCAAATATATCATCTGCACTCTTAAAGTGCTCAAACAACAATATAATAATTTGACTTTACACCTTCATTGGGATGTAAACCGAAAAATCCGACTTTATGGCGTTTTTCAGCTTTTATGTACACCCCACAGGGGTATATGTATAGTACAACATTTATTATGCTCTTGTCAACCGAAAATATATAATTTCTTAAAGTTAAATTGCATTATATAGAAAAAAAGCCTTACAAAACGGCTTTTTTTGCTTTATTCTTCTTGACAAATGGCCTTAAACAGACTATAAATTTTATGTTATGAGTGGTGTTATGCCTCATAATAATTGCCGATTTTATTCGGCGACACTATTTTATTATAATGTTTTTTCAAGCATTATTTTTAGGAGGAAAAAATGAATAGAACAGAGTTAATCGATGCTATGGCTAAGAAGATGGGCGATTCCGCTACAAAGAAGGAAGCTGAAGCAGCTCTTAAGGCTTTTGTAGACGTTGTTACAGAAGAACTTGCAAAGAAGGAAAAGATCCAGCTTGTTGGTTTCGGAACATTTGAGACATCTGTAAGACCTGAGAGAGAGGGTAGAAACCCTAGAACCGGTGAAACAATGAAGATCGCTGAGAGCGTAGTTCCTAAGTTCAAGCCGGGTAAGGCACTAAAGGATGCTGTTAATAACTAATGCGTATTGACAAATTTTTAAAAGTTTCAAGAATAATAAAAAGACGCACAATAGCCAATGAAGCATGTGATGCAGGCAGAGTTCTTATAAACGACAAAGTAATCAAAGCATCTGCTGAAGTAAAAGTTGGAGATATTGTAGAAGTATTATTCGGTGGTAAGTCTGTAAAGGTAGAGGTTCTTTCACTGAAAGGAAACCACCAAAAAAAGATGAGGCGCAGGAATTATTTAAATATCTTTAGTAAATAGCCGGCTTGTCCGGCACAGACAATGCCGTATGGGTTTTTCCAAACGGCATTTTTATTTTATATAACAATAAATTTATTTTAGGAAGAAATATTATGTGGATTGCAGATAATTGGAAGGACTATGAAATACTGGATACTTCAAACGGCGAAAAGCTTGAAAGGTGGGGAGATTATATACTTGTAAGACCGGACCCTCAGGTACTTTGGAATACGGAACATGAACACCCTTCATGGAAAAAGAAAAACGGTCACTACCACAGAAGTAAGGCCGGCGGCGGACATTGGGAGTTTTTCAATCTTCCGAACACATGGAGTATCGACTATGAACTTCCTTCATCAAAGATAACCTTTAATCTGAAACCTTTTACATTCAAGCATACAGGCGTTTTCCCTGAGCAGGCGACCAACTGGGACTTTAGCTACAACATGATAAAAAATGCAGGCAGAGAGATAAAAGTGCTCAATCTTTTTGCCTATACAGGCGGAGCCACATTGGCTGCGGCAGCTGCCGGCGCTTCGGTCACACATGTTGATGCAAGCAAGGGCATGGTAGGTTGGGCAAAGGAAAATATGATAAGCTCCAATCTTTCAAATGCTCCTATCAGATGGCTTGTAGACGACTGTATCAAGTTCGTTCAAAGAGAAATACGACGCGGCAACACATATGACGCTATAATAATGGATCCGCCTTCATATGGAAGAGGTCCAAAGGGTGAGATATGGAAGATAGAGGACTCAATATATGACTTTATAAAACTTACAACCAAGCTTTTAAGTAAAGACCCTCTCTTCTTTCTTATAAACTCATATACCACAGGACTTGCGCCGGGTGTACTTACCTATATGATGCAAAAATCACTCAAAGAAAATAATCTTCCGAAAGCGCATATTGAAGCTATGGAGATAGGACTTCGCGTAAACAAATCCGAATATATATTGCCGTGCGGTGCAAGTGCCAGATGCACATGGTAATACTAACAGATAAAAAAAGGGGCTGTCGAAAATGATATGCCCCTTTAAAATTTATTTCATATCTTTTATTATCTTTTCTACGGCATCAAGCAAATCCTTCGCCTCAATATCACAGCTTCTGTCATACTTGCCGTCATTTCCTGCAAATCCCGTATCCACAAGCACAGACTTAACACCTGCATTTCTTGCCAATTCAAGATCCATTGTAGAATCTCCCACCATATATGACTTGGACAAATCGATATTGTACTTATCTACCGCCTCATCTATCATACCTGTCTTAGGCTTTCTGCAATCACAGTCAAACTTAAGCTCAGGCACCTCTCCTTCAAATCCCTTATCAGGATGATGTGGGCAATAGAAAATATCATCCACAAAAGCTCCCTTTTCACCCAGAAGAGTCTTTAACTTGTTGTGAATATTGTGAAGTTCCTCAAAACTGCATTCACCTCTTGCAATTACAGGCTGGTTTTGTAATAACTATCGCCAATGCTCCGCTCTTATTGATAGCCTTTATAGCCTCAATTGTTCCGGGAATCAACTCAAGGTCATCGGCATTTGAGATAAATCCCTTTGAAACATTCATAGTGCCGTCTCTGTCAAGGAATATGGCTCTTTGCCTGTTCTTAAGATTTTTTTGGATGCAATAAGACCGTTTTTCAGTTCTTCCACAGTAGCATTGATTCTGTCTACCGTACCCACATCCTTCACATACTCAGGTGAATGGTAAGCATAGATATTTGCTCCGTTTTTTACCTGATTTGCCAAGATATCCTTTTCAAAGTCAATCTTTACAGGTTCTTTTACAAGCTCAAGCAACTCTCTGTTTATAACATACATACCGGCATTGACCATATTGTCATACCAGTAATCTCTTACATTATTCTTTGAGTCAAATCCTATAACCTTGCCGTTATCATCAGTCTGTATAAGATCCGAATCATAAGGATGTCCGTTCGGATGTGCCAGCAGTGTGGTAAGTGCGGCATTTTTGAAATGGAAGTCCTCCATTCTGTCAAAATCAATATCAAAGAACACATCACCGAATACAAGCAAAAAATCCTTTGCATCTGTCTTATCCTTAAGATAATAGAATGCACCTGCAGTACCGAGCGGCTCTTTCTCTACAATGTAGTCGATATCAACACCGAAATCCTTGCCGTCCTTAAAGTGATCCATAATCTTTTCACCCAAATGTCCGACAATCATTATAATCTTTTTTATACCGTATTCTTTCAGCGCTTCAACCTGATACTCAAGCAGCGGCTTACCGTCTACCGGCACCATAGGCTTCGGAATCTCGTCATTAGTTATACTGCGAAGTCTGCTGCCCTTTCCCCCTGCCATAATAACCGCAACATCTATTTTTTTCATTTATTCAACCTCTCTACAACCTCTTCAAATGTAGGGATACTTACAATACCGCCTCTTTTTCCACACACAGACTTGCAACCGCATTTCCGTACCTTGCAATATCATACATCTGACTTGTGGTAATATCGTCCAGGCTAACATCTTCACTCAAAAATCTTGCCAAGAGTCCGCCCCAGAAAGAATCTCCGGCACCTGTGGTGTCGACAACCGTACTCTTAAATCCCGGCACCTCAACATATCCTGAAGCCGATACCACAAGAGCACCCTTAGCTCCAAGAGTCACTACGGCAAGCTTTACTCCGTTTTCTATCAGATACTTTCCTGCCTCAAGCGGATCGCTATACGGTGTCAAAAGTGCTGTCTCCTCATCTGATATCTTCATCATATCTGCAAACTGTACCATAAGTCTCATCATCTCCATGGCCTTGTCCACACTCTCCCAAAGCGGAGCACGGTAGTTCGGGTCATAGGATATAATGGCACCTGCGTCCTTTGCAATCTTTACAGCTTCAAATGTGGCAGTTCTTGCAGGCTCATCCGTAAGTGAAAGTGAACCCACATGGAAAATCTTTGTATCTGCAAGCATATCCTTATTTATCTCATCTATGGAAAGCCTTGTATCAGCTCCCGGCTTTCTTGCAAAAGAAAATCCCCTGTCTCCCGTTATAGAAAGGCTTACAAATGCAAGAGTTGTAAAGACTGAAGGGTCTGTAATCAAACCGCTTGTATCAATAGGTATACCCTCCAATGTACTTCTCAAAAAATCTCCGTGCATATCCGCACCTATCTTTCCGATAAACGCCGTCTTAAGACCCGATCTTGATACCGCGGTCAGCATATTCGCAGGCGCACCGCCCGGATTTTGCTCAAAAAGCTTCATTCCTGCAGGTGAAAGACCTGCCGGTGTAAAATCAATCAACAGCTCGCCCAATGCAACTACATCCCAATTCTTCATCACATAACTCCATTCTTTTATTACACTTCAAAAGCTCAATTAAAGACTGATAACTCCCAAAGTATTGAGTATGGCGCTAACCAATATAATAATCAAAAATACCGGTGCAAACACTCTCATTACTATATTATACATACTTTCTCTTAAATGCAGAAGAATATGATATTTCCTCCGCAATTTTTTTCAATGTGATAATCCTTACCACAAGATAGCAGGTGGCAAGAGCCGCTATCGGCATCATTATAGAGTTGGTAAGGAAATCAAGGAAATCCAAAATCGGCATTTTAAAAATCTTTACAAAATCAAATATACCGTAACCTGCAGCCGATGAGCCGCCTACAAATACCATTATAACAGCCATCAAAATGACGGATTTGTTTCTGCTTAAGTTAAGCTCATCACAGAATGTGGAAATACTTGTCTCCACAAGTGAAATAGCACTGGTAAGAGCCGCCAAAAGCACAAGTAAGAAAAATCCTATACCTGCAATCCTTCCTGCACCCATACTCTCAAACACCTTCGGCAGCGTAATGAACATAAGTGAAGGCCCCGCCTTAAGTTTATCAGGGTCACCGCCTGAGAAAGCAAATACGGCAGGTATAACCATCAGTCCTGCAAGCACCGCAACACCTGTATCCACCATCTCCACTCTGGAAGTGGAAATCTCCACATCCACATCCTTTGTCAGATATGAACCATAGGTATATAGAATACCCATTGCGATGGAAAGTGAATAAAACATCTGTCCAAGTGCCGCAACCACAGTCATCAGTGAAAAATTGTGAAAGTTCGGCACAAAGAAATACTTAACTCCTGCCATCGCACCCGGTCTTGTAACTGAATACAGAGCTACCACTATCGCAAGTATTATAAGAAGAGGCATCATTATCTTTGATACCCTCTCAATTCCCTGCTCCACACCTCCAAGTATTACTACAAAGGTTGCAAGAGCAAATATTACAAACCAAAAGAAAACCACCTTTGTATCGCCTATGAAACTGCCAAAATATCCGTCTGCCGCAAGTCCGTCCACATTGCCCTTTATATACTCCACAAGATATTTTACGACCCAACCGCCTATAACACTGTAGTAAGGCACTATCAGCACCGGTACTATCGCATTTATAAAGCCGCCCACTTTTAAAATCTTGCTGTTTCCAAAATAATTGAAAGCGCCTATAGCACTTCTTTTTGTCATCCTGCCTATGGTAGTCTCGGACATAATCATTGCATACCCGAATGTCAATGTCAGTATCAGATATGTAAGCAAAAACATTCCGCCACCGTACTTCGCAGCCAAATACGGAAACCTCCAAATATTACCAAGCCCCACCGCAGAGCCTGCAACAGCCAATATATAACCCAGTCCGCCTGAAAAGTTGGCCCTCTTCTCACCTGTATTTTCTATACTCGTCTCTTCCCCGTACTTAAAATTGTCAGTCATATCTCTCCCCTTTACTTTTCTTTGTTAAGACTAACATTTTAATATTCTTTTTACAAGGAAAATTTATTGCAAATTCATTTCAAAGCACCGGCAGGTTCACTTCTTTTATCCATATTTTTCATATATATTTTACAAAGATTTTATACAAAACTATCATAATAGAAGCTTCACCTTTAAATCTAAGTGAAGCTTCTTTCAGTATTTTTGTTATTCTACATATTTTTTCAAATATCCGTAGCCCTCTTCGTCCATTTTATCAAGAGGAATGAAACGAAGTGCAGCCGAATTGATACAGTATCTGAGACCTCCAAGCTCACTAGGACCGTCATCAAATACATGACCGAGATGAGCGTCTGCCGCATTACTTCTGACCTCAATCCTTCTTCTGCCAAGGCTTAAATCCTCGCTGTATTTCACCAAATCCTTTTGTATAGGCTTTGAAAAGCTTGGCCAGCCGCAACCCGACTCAAACTTATCTGTAGAGAAAAACAGCGGCTCACCTGATGTGATGTCCACATAAATACCTCTTTCAAAGTTTGAATTAAACTCATTATCAAAAGGTCTCTCCGTAGCCGCATTCACAGTGACATCATACTGAAGCGGCGTCAAACTCTCCTTGAGTTCATCATCATTTTTTCTTTTATATTTTTCACTTCTTACTATCGGTTCATATGCCAAACCCAAATTGATGTGACAGTATCCGTTCGGATTCTTATCCAGATAGTCCTGATGGTACTCCTCCGCACTGTAGAAGTTTTCTATCGGCAGCACTTCAACCGCAATCTTTTCATTGTACTTTCTTTGCTCTCTTTCTATAGCGGCCTTTATCACAGGCAGCTGACTCTCATCCGTATAATATATTCCGGTTCTGTACTGTGTACCCACATCATTGCCCTGCTTATTCACACTGACAGGATCAATTATCCTGAAATAATATATAAGCAAATCTTCAAGACTGATAACCTCATCATCAAAATCCACCTTCACAGTCTCCGCATGCCCCGTATCATGTCGGCACACGTCCTCATAGCTCGGATTTTCGGTCCTGCCGTTGGCATATCCGCAGGTAGTACCCTTGACACCCTCAATTCTTTTAAAGTAGCCTTCCACGCCCCAAAAGCAACCGCCGGCTAAAAACACTTCTTTTACCATATACTACCTCCTCATAAAATATCTTTAATAATTGTATCACTATTTCACGCATTTGCAATTATATTTTTTACAATCTTTTCTGTTTAAAAAAGGATAAACCTATAAAAGCTTATCCAAAGTAGTCGTCTGTAATTCTCTGTTAAGTGAGCTCTGTATCCTGTTGAATTCCTTGTTCAAAATACATTCTCCACATCTGTTGTTTATACAGTCATATCCTTCTCTGACACATTCCGTTATACTCATATCTTCACCCAATGCAACACAAATATCATACAGTGTCGTATTGGCTAAATCACATTTTAAGTAGTAGCCTCCGTTGACTCCTCTCATACTCCCTATAAGTTTTGACTTCAGTAAACTGTTCAGTACCTTATATGTAATGGCCTGCGGTAAATGCTCCTTCTTGCAACCTCAGATGCGGAAACCTTTGTACCGTCTTTTAACGCCCTTACCACTCTTACTGCATAGTCCATTTCTCTAGTAATCAGCATTCGTCCCCCTAAATATAATCGGTGTAAAATCTATTCTAATACATAAATACTAGCATAAAGCCATTTATTTTTCTATTATTTTTTATAAATTTTTATGTTTATAGTAAAGAATTGTAAAAAAAGCCGATACCCTTTCGGATACCGACTTATATTTATTTACTGTAGCTTGGCATTGTTTATAGCATCTTTTATTCCTTTAGATGTTACGGATGCGCCTGAAACATTGTCAACTTCGAACTTACCGCTCTTTTGCATACCTTTTTTGATCTTATTGATAGCTTTACCGCCTATTTCGGTTGTCTCCTTAGGACCTGAAATCTCCAGGTCGTTTACTATACCTTTTTTGACTGTGAAGGTAACTTCTATATCACCTCCGAAGCCCTTCGCACTGCCCTTATATGAGCCGTCCTTAAGCTTGGTCTTTATATCCTTAGCTACAAAGTTTGCATCTTCAGTCTGCGCCGTGATAGTTCTCTCAGTATTTCCACCGTTGTCAATCACATACTTGTTTGCATTGTCACCTGCGATTCTACCGAATACTACGATGTCTGTAACAGCATTTCCACCAAGTCTGTTGGCACCGTGTACTCCACCTACGACCTCACCTGCCGCAAAGAATCCCGGAATAACACTTCCGTCTTCCTTAAGCACCTGAGTTTCCTTATTTATCTTTACACCGCCCATAGTGTGATGTACAGCCGGCTTTGCCTTACCTGCAAAATACGGCGGCTTGGTCAGAGGTACTTCCATACTCTTTCTGCTAAACTCGCTGTCCTTACCTACAGCCTGCATTGCCGCATACTCCTGCATAGTGGCTACAAGATTAGCTTCATTAACACCTGTCTTTTGCGCCAGCTCTTCAATGCTGTTTGCCTCTACAATGATTCCCTCATTTATATACTTTCTATAGCGGAAAGTGACTCTCTGACAGCCGTATCAAATACAAGCCAGCTCTCACCGTTTGGCTGAGCCATAATAGCTGCAGAAACAACATCTCTTGTATCAAGCTCATTGACAAAACGCTTTCCGTCATCGTTTACAAGAATTGCACCGTTACCTCGCACACCCTCAGTGTACATAGTTGCAGTGTCAGGATTTACAGTCGGATGTGTCTGAATCTGTTCAATATCTGTAAGTCCCGCTCCAAGCTCAGTTGCCATTTCAATACCGTCACCTGTTGCACCTACATGATTGGTGGTAATAAAGCCTTCAAGCTGTGGTGCATACTTTGCAACCATCTGAGGATTTGCACCGAAACCTCCTGTAGCAAGCACTACCGCCTTTGTATTTATAACAAAGACTCCGTTCTCATCTTCCGCCTCTACACCTGTTATCTTGCCGTCCTTATCTGCAAAGATTTTGGTTGCCTTAGTCTCCAACAAAACAGGTACACCCAGTTCATCAAGTTTTGCATTAAGTGTCTTTACAAGCATAGGTCCTACAGCGGATGTATCACTCGGTCTGTGTATTCTCTTAACGCTTGCACCGCCGAACTGTCCCACTACGGAAAGGTCGCCGCCTATTGAATTAACCCAATCTACAGCAGCTGCGGAATTTTCCACTAAAGTCCTTACAAGTTCAGGGTCGTTCAGATTCTTTCCGCCCTTCATAGTATCCTGATAGAAAAGTTCATTACTGTCTTCTATACCGTCTCGCTTCTGATACTGAGTCTCTGCAGCGTTCAATCCGCCTGTAGCTCTTACGGTATTGCCGCCTGTAATAGGCATTTTCTCCAATATAACCACATTTGTGGCGCCGTTTTGTGCAGCCTCTATTGCAGCACTCATTCCCGCACCTCCGGCACCTATTACTACAATATCTGCCGACTGCGGCTTCCTTTCACCCTTTACCTCTTTGCCTTGAGCTTTCAACAAAGCTTTCTTCAGTGCATGCTTTAATCCGCTTGATGTAATCGTCGCACCGCTGACAGAATCAAACTCCGTATCCAAATTTGCCTTCATCTGATCATTCAGCTTTTGTATAGCGGCTCCACCTATATCCGGGAGTCTCACTTTTTCCTTCAAATGAAATATTTTCAATTCCGTTATCTCCCACTACCACTGTGGCTCTTACATTGCCGCCAAAACCTTTATCTGCGGCTGAATATGTACCTGCAATATACTTTGTATTGTCTTTTATGTACTTTCTTACACCGTCAGTAACAGGGAAAGCTATTATAATAGTAATAACAGCAGCCAATACCATCAAAAAGAGCCCCACTACATTGCCCTTGTTCTTATTTGTTGGTTGCTTACCCATCCATTTCCTCCTTGAAACTCTCAAAATTACTCTGATATTATAAAAGAAAGTTAAAAAACTATCAATAAATATTTTTTTAATAAAATATAATATCAGCTTTTTATTTTATTTTTTTTAGGTGTTATAATAAGTTTTTATACAATTAAATATCGCTGTGATATTTATTATTTAAGTAAGGAGGTAATATGAAAAATATAACAGTTGCAGGTGGCGGTGTACTTGGCTCACAGATAGCATTTCAGACCGCTTTTTGCGGATTTGACGTAAAAATATGGCTTAGAAGTGAAGAGTCCATAGAAAGAACAAAGCCGAAGTTGGAAAGATTATATAATATATATAAGACAACACTTAATGAGGCAAAGAAAGAGCTCGGCACAGGAAAGGTATTTCCAAGGGGTTTAATCACAGATTCCTCTAAAGTCAGCGAATCAGACATAGACAAACTTTTGGAAGCTGTCGATAAGGCTTACAAAGAGATAAAACTTACTACAAGTCTTGAAGAAGCTTGTAAGGATGCCGATCTTATAATTGAGAGTATGGCCGAAAATCCGGAAGCAAAAATCGCATTCTATAAGTCTCTTGATCCACATCTTGAAGCAAAGACTATAGTTGCCACCAACTCTTCAAGTATGGTTCCAAGTCAATTCCGTGAATATCTGAGCAGACCGCAACAGTATCTTGCAATTCACTTTGCAAACAATATCTGGATCAGCAATACTGCCGAAATCATGGGACACAGCACCACATCAAAGGATGCTTATGAGGCTGTAGCCAAGTTTGCATCAGACATCAAGATGATTCCTCTTCGTCTTATGAAGGAACAGCCGGGATATATACTGAACTCAATGCTTATACCTTTCCTCAATGCAGGTCAAATGCTGCTTGCAAATGAGGTGGCAGACCCTGCTACCATCGACCTCACATGGAGACTCGGTACAGGCTCACCATACGGTCCGTTCCAAATCCTTGATATTGTAGGCCTTAACACAGCCCTTAATATTGTATCAAATAATCCACTCTCAAAAGACCCGACTACCGTACAGGGCAAGATAAAATCAATCCTTGAAAAGTATATTGCTGAAGGCAAAACCGGAGTAAATGCAGGAGAAGGATTCTATAAGTATAATTAAAATAAGGGGGCATAAGCCCCCCCTTTGTTTTAAATATTATATTATTTTGACAATATAATACTACCTTGTCTCACCGTTCCAACTTCCATCAGAACCTACTCTGTATCCGTCCGGAGTTGTAGTATCAACATACATTCTTCCCATTGTATCATCATCTACAGTAGACAGATTGTACCACTTTCCGTTAAAGTTATTCCAACCAACTTCAAGTGCTCCAAGTGTAGCATCATCTGTGTAATGGAACAGATACCAATTTCCATTAATATTTTGCCATCCTGACTGAAGAATACCTTCATCATTCAAGTAATACCAACGACTGTTACTTACAATCCATCCTGTATAATTCTTATTGTCACTGTTATATTTAAATGTCCAATTCTTTCCGTCGTGAACCCAATGACCTTCAGTATTAGGTCTTGAAGTATTTGCATATGGAAGATTAGTTACATTTGTCGCAGTATTATTTGTAGATGTGCTCTGTGAAACTGTTGATTTTCCACTGTTTGATTTACCACTTGACTTACCACTTGATGAACGTCCGCCACCTGATGAACCTCCGCTTGACTTACCGCTTGATGAATGTCCTCCTGAGTTGTTTACTAAATGACTTACCTACTCTATAGTTTTGAGCAGCCTTCTTCAAGTTACCTTCTTTATCAGTTCTACTCTCACTTGTATTAGATGTATCAGCTCTGCTGTCACGGAACTCCATACCTAGTGTATGAACGCCATCACCGTTTCTCTTAAGTGTTTCAGCCTTTATTGTAAGTCTTGTACTTCCGCTGTTAGCTGTATAATCTACTCCTCTTACAAGTTTCTCTCCGTCTAAGTATATATCCTTATACTCGGCAAATGCTCCGTTTGAAACCATAAGATATTCTGTTTCTGTTGCATTTGGACTGATATTCGGAACTCTACCGATTCCGTCACTTACATTATCAGGTCTTAAGTAGTACTCCGCATCTGTAGCAGCTTCTACATTAGGATCCGTATTCTCGGCAACTTTTAGAATAAATTCTTTAGAGTCACTGGTTCTATTATTGCTTGAAAGTGAATTACTGTTACCTTCAAGTTCCATTGTTACATCAAACTTAAATTCACCTGCTTCCTTCGGTACACCGTAAAGCTCTCCGTTTTTCTTTAATTCCATACCTTCTGGAAGATTACCCTTTGTTATATAATATGTCGGCACATTCCAACTATATTTATTATTATTCTGTATCATTGTACCATATGGAACATACTTTACAGCAGCCGGAATATCTTCCGTAATTATAATAGGACTACCTATCAAACCTGTCAGTGTGACTTCTGCAATAAGCCTATCATCTGATTTTATTCTAAGAATACCATTGACAAGTGTACCATCCTTTACACCCTCTGCTCTCCTTAGACGAATATCTACCATATTTACAGGCCTATTATCAAGTTTCTCATTTGAACTCATATCACTGTTTGCAGTAGGATCATCTATATATTGTGAAAGAGGTTTTACTCCTTTCAATGTCCAATAGTCATCTAACGCTAATGTTGTTGACTCCAGTTCTGCAGAAATCTTTTCAATAGGTGTATTTCCTATATTCAATCCTATAATATCATGTACATTACCATGTTCACTATCAAGCATTACTTCTCTTGTTGTATATATTACACCATCTCTAATACTTGTCTTTGCATCCTTGTCTGCCAGACTGTTGAAATAGAATCCTCCGTTAGTTGACGGTTTTACAATCTGCAACCAATAATTACCCTGATGCTCTTTGTCCTCTGCAGATGCAGTATACTGAATCATTCCTGATGACAAATCATGGTAACTTTCTCCACTAACTTCTTCAACACTGCTTCCCGCAACATATAATTTTATACTCTCATCTTTATAGAAAACAGGGGCAACATTAGATAAATCCACATCATCAGCAACCATAATAGTCTGATAATTATACTCACCATATGAGTCTGCAGTAGCATTTACAAAATATCCGGGAAGCATCTGCCCACTTGCATTCTTCAGCCCCATGAACTGTACTCTGGTATCACTATTTCTATAAGGTTCAACTGGTCGTTCAGGTTCCTTTTCAAGACTAACTCTTGCATAGAATACATTTCCTGTAATTGTAAATACTGTGAATACTACCGGACTGCTATAAACACCTTTATAGCCATATTTACCGAATAATGCCAAATGTATATCAGGACTTCCTGCATTCTGTGCCGCTTCAATGCTGGCAAACTCACCAACATAAGCAGCTGAAACACTACTTTCTCCTGATGTCAAGAATAGACGAACTTTATATTCTGCAGCAAGATCCTTTTCTCTGTCAATAGAGAATAATACATCTGTATATTTCTTTCCTTCGTCAATATGAGCATACTCTCTGTATGTAGGATTTTCTACTGCCTCTATCAATCCTGCCTCTTCTATACTTTCTTCATTTAAGCTATATTTATACAACAGAGGTAAAAATCCGGTTACTTGTCCATTAATATTTTGTACCATCGTAAACTCTGTCTTTTTACTTTAATTTCATAGGTACCGGATTTTATTTGTGCAGTAATATCTTTGGCACTTACAATATCCGCTTCAGACTTTAATTTACCCTCATAGTATTTTACGTTACTATAATCAAAGTCAGGATATTCTTCTGTATTTACGCCCAATGAAAGGTAGATATTTGACCCTTCAACCTTTTTGTTTATAAAATTACTCTTACTAAAAGTTGTTGTTAATCCTCTTGTATTTTCACTGTTGTCACTATAACTTTCCCTTATAGGTAATATATATACTTCTCCTACATTCTTTACAGATTGCTTTAATGTAGACTTTAACCATTCCATTTTATAGTAAGTATTTCCATAGTCTACATTTACATTATAGCTTGTTACATTATCAGACAGCTGATCATCATCACCAACCAATACTTTCCACAAAGAGTAATCTGATTTTGTTACACCAACGCTCAAATCTACTCTGTCTTCAGGATTATTGACTTTAAATTTCTCTTTTTTATCAGACTTTAGAGTCCACATAATCTTCTTGTTGCTCAAATCTATACCGTTGAACATACCTGACATCTGTACTCTTGTAAGCTCAAGTGGTGTATATTTCTTTAAATCCACATCAAGATTTCCACCATCAGCACGCGATCTTCTCTTTACTCCTCCTGCTATTTTGAAAGATGAGCCGTTCTCATTTGTAAAATTCTTCTTTTCAGGATACAGAACTTCCACTTTTCCGCCTATTTCCAGTTTATAACTTGTGTACTTAGATGCATCACGCAATTTAAGTGTAAATGTATGACCGTCAACTACCACACTGTCGTCCGGAGTCATGAACCACTCTGTTGATACCTTATCCTGATACTTGAACTGTACTTCTAAAGGAAAATAAGGATTACTGTCTCCAACATAAATCTGAAAATTTCCATTCTCATCGAATGTCCAATCAGCATCACTTGATTCCCTATTTTCTGCAACCTTTATCTCTCTACTTCCTAAATTGTAGATAACTTCATTTAAATTTGTATCTTTCACCCTCTTTCCGGCATTTGAGGTAGTCGCAATTGTAATGTCACCTCTGAAGTTCTCTGCTAAAACCGGTTCTGCCATTACTCCCGAGAATGTTATTGCAACAGCTGACAGAATAGAAAGACCTTTAAGAAATAATTTTCCCTTCATTTTTCCTCTCTCCCATTATTTTTTTACGATAATCTCTAATACAATACTAGCCATATCCTTTACTGTGCATCACTTACCCCTTTCTCTTTATATTTAATCTCCCAAGCTTTTTCTTGCAATATCTTTTAACTTGGAAAGATCTGTTAACTTGGTTTGTCTTACCACTCCTATGCCGTCATCAAAATACATAGTATCTCCGCTGTGATCACATAGTCCCGGCAGATTAGCAATTATTTCAAGCTTATTGTCAAGCAGTATTCCATAACGCTCCACACCTGTCATGCCGCTGATATTGTTTTTTTCTTGTATCTGTGCAGGTTCTGTATCTACAGATGCTCTGACATATTCGAGCAATAACTTATCGTCTATCTGTGTTACATATGTCAAATAATCTTCACTGTCTAAAACTTTAATCAGCTTACCGTCCTTAACATTATAGATATAAGGCGGCTTATGTAATTCCGATACAACCTTGTAATCTTTTGTATGGAACTCTTCATATAAATCTTTTGCTGCAACATAATCCTTATTTTCAGATATTATATGTCCGTCAGTATCATCATACTTTCTGACCGTACCGTCATACCAGGTAACTTCCAACCACGATTGATTACTGCCTTCTACATCATCAGACGATACATGACTTTTTATATTTCCTGATATATCCTTATTAAATATATCTGTAGTCTTTTCAGCTTTTCTATACTGTTGATCATATATATTTTCCTTATCAGGAAACTCTATATCTGACAAAACAGCGCCTGTACTGTCCATTATTCTCATTCCGTTTATACTGAATAAAATTAAACGCTTTTTTTATCATCAGATATTCCGGCTTCATCATGAGAATATCCGTCATCATAAGTCATATAAATTTTGTCACTATTATTATCATTTTTAATAACTCTTACAAAATTATCATCTCTATTGACTGCAGATATAAATTGTCCGTTTACCTTTATATCTGAAAAACGGCTTATCCGCATCTATTTCATATATAAGCTTTCCTGATTTTGAGTAAATTTTAAGTTTATTTTCTACCAATACAGATGTCCATCCGTCACCTATATCAAAATCCTCTATATTACTATCCGGCAAATACAGTATCTGTTTTTCTTCCTTTGTGTTCATATCAAGTGATTCAATAATTTGACCGTCACAAATCATAAATTGTTCTTTACAAACTTTTATCCTTACTTGTTTATCACTTTCATATGCAACCACCTGTTCCATCTTTTTTGTATCTATAACAGCTACTATCGACTTTCCATCCTTTGACGCTGTAAACCCGAAGTTATTATCACAAAATCCTCCTGTGAAAATTCGATAATCTGATGCATCTGTCAAAATAATCTCATCTTCTTTAGGATTCGCACTGTTTAAAGGATATATCCTTACACTGCCGTCCTCAAAGCTTAATGCAAGCAAGCTGCCGTCTGTATTCAAATCAAAGATATCACTTTTATTATCGGCAAAAATATCGTTTACAGGTAAGTTTCTATTAATATCCAATGAAATCTCATTTATCTTTTCACCTGTATTTACATTGTATACAAATATTTCTTTATCCTTTATACCTACTACAATATTTCCATCTTTTGATGCAACAATCTCACTAACAATATCTTTCGTCCAAATATTCTTTTTAGATTCTATATCATATAGACATATTCCCTCACTGCCTGCATATAATATTTTTTTGTTATCTAAAAAACATACATTTGCTTTTGCATCGACTGCCAGACTGAATCTTGTCACCTCTTCTTTAGTAGCAGGATTATATATAATTGCACCACCATTGTATATATATGCTACCAAGCTGTCATACTCAGATGAAACAATCTTTAAAGGTTTACCGGGTAGTTCTATCCTGTTGTCATCTTCAAATAAAGAAGCAAGATTATAAATTCCAAGCGCATCTGTAAGTGCTTCTTGTCCCTTCGCTCCTGCGCCGATATCAAATATACCGTTACCGTCAGGTAATGTGGAAAGCGCAAGGCTTATTGCCTTTTTTTTGTCTCCTTCCTGTAGTGCATTTTTTGAATATTCAACACTTATAAGTCTCTGCTGTAGTATATTCTGTCTTTTCATACCGACAGCAACTGAAATGATACCCGCTAAAGCAACTATTGATAACGCTCCAAATACAATCTTTTTTTCTCTTCTAAATCTGATAGAACGCTTATCATTCTTATATATATCCAAAAAAGCTTGCAACATCTCATCAGCACTCTGGTATCGTTTACCGATAACCGGATGCATAGCTTTTGAAATAATACTTGCAAGTGCCGGACTGCATACAGTATCATCCAACTTGGAAACTTTCGGAGCATCTATCTCAGGTCTTTTCCCTGAAATAAGATGATATAAGGTAGCACCAAGACTATAAATATCTGATCTGGCATCTAACTTAATACGATTTCTTTTCTTATTTTGTATTTTACTGTCTTTTGCCGTTTCTTCATCATTTGCAAGTACTGTTTCAGAATCAGCAATCAATGTATTGCCTATTTCAAAAGTTTCAGTATCGCTGTTTTCAAGATAACTTATACCATAGTGTTCAGGAGATGCATAACCTCTGCTGTAACCAACTTGTACTGCTCCGTCTTCCCCCAGAGCCAATGCGATATTGTAGTCAATAAGGCAAATATCTCCATTATCTCTGAGCATTATATTTGCAGGCTTTATATCACCATGCAGTATACCGTATGGTGGCTGCTTATGTAGATAATCAAGTGCACTTAAAGCTTGGCATGCCCATCTGATTACATCTGATTGATAGAATTTATCTCCTCTTTCAATCAAATCTTCCAGACTTTTTCCTTCAATATATTCCATTACAGTGTATACAACTCCGTCTTCTTCCAAGAAATCATATACTTGTGGAATATATGTATTACTGAGATTCTTTAACATATCAACTTCTCGTCTAAGAGTCTCTTCACTTGCTTTAAGCGACCTCTTGTCTGCTTTAAGTACTACTGTCTTTCTTAGATTTATATGCCAACCTATGTAAACAATACTTCCGCCGCCTGCTCCTATTTGCTCTTTTAATTCATATATACCGCCAATAAGTTTGCTCATTACCTACTCCCTTATTTTGAGATTGTACTTAGCCGGATCACCATACTCTTCTCTTAATGTATCTTTCAGCTTCCTGCCCTTGAGATAAAAAATAAGTGTACAAATCATTCCAAAAACAATCGCAATCAAAATAAGTATAATGCCCAATACAAAGAATATATCTAAACTATTCATACTGTCCTCATTTTAACAGCATATATGCAATTCCGGCTAATAATGTAGCTGCTATTATAAGTATAAGAATAACTCTTACTACTAAAGTAACTAAATCTACTTTCTTTTCCTTAGCAACCTTAGGTTCTTTTTGTTTATTCTTCTTCTCCTTTTTTATTGACATATTTCCACCCGGTATCTGATACTCTTGCGGAGCAGGTATCGGATTCCTTTGTGGCTGTCTGTTAACTTTTACCACATTTCTCTCTTCTACAGGTTCAAAATATCCCGAATCATCTTGATCGGCAAAAACAGTGCCGCTTCCCCATTTATTATCATCAATATCATTTGCATTGCCTAAATCCGCATCAGAATCAACATAAATTGTACCGTTTCCCCAATCTTCATTAGAATTACCTCTGTTTGGACCTCTTTGTACCTCTTTTACGCCCAAACCGGTATTACAATAAGGGCATATTTTTACGTTATCATCTATTTTTCTACTACATACAGGACAAAACTTCATACAACTCTCCTATAACAAATAATTTATTGCAAGACACAGTTTATAAATCAATATACCTATAAAACAAGTGGTTGCAAAAGGCATCTTTATGCGATCATTTTCATCTGACCAATATCCGAAAAATTTTTTACTTACAAACAGGAATTTGAAATAAACACCTATTTTTGTAAGTCTCTCTTTAAGTGAACGATCTTTTTACCATCATGACAGTAGCTATAATCCCGCTAACTATTATGGCTATAGATATAGTCATCCACATATCATCAAATCCCTCAAATATTCCGATTAGGCAAAGAAACTTTGCATCACCGGCTCGAAAAATTTTTATTTTCCAAAAAATATATCCTATTATTAGGAATGTAACTCCACCCGAAAGTGATAATCTTATACCCTTTATACCATATACAAAAAGCATGGATACTATTCCTATAACCAATCCATATAGAATATTTTTATTCGGTATCTTATAATACTTATAATCTCCATATGCCAACCAAGCCAGCAAGGCAAGAAATAAAATATTTTTTTATAATATACATATTCATAATGCTCTTACCAAGATTCCACTTAGATTATCCTCTGCACTGTCTTCCAATATCAAACTACTCATATATTCAAGCGCAATATTCAAATCCGTCACACTACTCCAATCAAACAATTCAGGTAAATTTTCCTTACCTTGATAGAAACCGTCACTTGCTAATAGATACAGTGTGTTTGCATTTATCACACCACCTAATGTTTCAATATAAAGCTTTTTAGAAACACCAAGGGCATTAACAAGCGCTTTATTTTTTCTCGGATCTATTTCACTTTCCGCCATCTGTCCCTTTTCTATCATCATATTTTCATATGTCTGATCTTTAGTTAATTGTCGAATCTTTCCCCCTCTTATTTCGTAAACTCTGCTGTCTCCAATATGCTTTATAAGTCCTTTGTTATTTACCAGAATAATCAATGACAATGTTGTACCAAGCTTGGTTCCATCTTGATTTCCTATTTCAATTAACTTGTCGTGTACATCATATATGATATTATCAACTGCATCTGAAATATCTTTTATTGTAACTTTTACATCACCTTGTGAAACTGCAACTGTATATCCTTCACATTCCGTGAAATTTTCCCACCACCGCTGCAGTTCTTCAACAATAAGAGAACTTGCAAGCTCTCCCTTAGAAAGTCCTCCCATACCGTCTGCCACAATTGCCAAAACAGCTTCTTTACCATTTATAAATCCGGAACAAGTAAGTACTGAATCTTGATTGGTCTTTCTTACATTCCAATATGTGTAACAGACGCCATCTCATAACGCATAGATTATGTCAGATAGAAACAGATTATTTCATTATATAATCTGATTTCATCCCCGTCTTTCAGCGGCATTAATGTTCCCGGCTTAACATCCATACCGTTAAGTATAGTTCCGTTTGTGGAACCGTTATCTGATATATAGAATCCTCCATCCTTCTCAACAATTACAGCATGCCTATGTGAGACTCTTGGATTGTTTTGTATCACGTAATCTACAGGATATGCACTGCTTCCCTGTCCCATAGTAAACGGAGTTTTATTTATATCTATTTTATTACCTCTATGTACAATATAAGGTATTATCTTAGGTTGCCCTGTTTTCTCTAAATCATTACCTTTTTTCTTTCCGAAAAAGTTTATACCTGATCTTTTATTTTCTTTTACTTCAGCACTTTCACTTTGTACAGCATTTGACTTCACACCCGGTATGTTCAAATTTCCGGTCGGCGTCTTTGCAACACCTCCGGGAACAGCTATCGAAGGATTTGAACTTGTTTCCTTCTTTCCCTTTCCAAAGCTGAATCCGAACGGCCCGCTCTTTTCCTTTTTATTCTCTACATTTTCAACATTATTGACAGGTGGTTGTAAAGGCTTTTGCAAAGCTGTATACTGCTGCTTCGGTGGTTGATAAGCTCTTGATTCCACATTTGCACTTGTAGGTTTTACCTGAGGCTTTTCTACAGACTTACTTTCTTCTTTCAAAAATTCTTTCTCAAAAAGCTCAAGATCAAATATAGATTGTTTATACACCCACATAAACATATCACTATATCTGTTGTTGCCACTTCCAAGATAGTCACTTAAAAGTTCCAAAAAAAAGTTTTTTAACTCTTTAGATATGTCAACACATGAGTTATCTTCTACAGGTACACAAACCATGAAAACTTGCATTCCGTCCCCAATAAATAAGTACTGCGGATCCAACCATACCTTATCTAAATCTATTAAGTATGTACTTAATGTTTTCAATGATCTTGTTAAGTTCTTAAGAATCAAAATCTCATTTTTTTCATTAGTTCCGCCTGATTGAACCAATTCTCTAATGGAACGCTTACCGTTGATAGAATATTTAAATCTGATCTCACCGTTTAAAAACTGGTAGTTTGGTGTTAACAATCCCGGTATTTTATTTTTTTCCAATACTTTTCTACAATATTCAATAACCTCAGTTCCCATAGGCATGTCCACAACTATATAATTTTGTGTGCCTTCACTTTGAATTTGAATATTATAATTTGATTTATCCATATTACCTCCTACTGTTTCAGATAACAGCCGCAATTAAAAGAAACGGTGCAAAAGGTAATTCTGTCTTCAGACTTGCCTTTTTCCTTATCATAAGCACTATACTGTACACAACAATGAATGCAAAAGTTCTAATCAAATTGTGTAATACCGAAGAAGCCCAAAATAATACCACATACAGCTACTGCCAGTACATCTCCAAGACCTATCCATTCTCTCTTTATAAGAAACGGAACTCCAAGTGATATTCCTCCAATGAGAAATCCTATTGCACCGTCTACCAACTCATAAAAATCACCTGTTATTAATCTTAAAACTATAAATATAGCTGCAAAAACCACTGTTGATATAGTTGAAATTTTATGTTCCTTTATGTCTTCAGGTACAATACTGATAAGATATGTTATAAGTGACATCAAAGCTATATAATCATAGCCGAATCCAAGCAACCAGAATGAATATATCATAGCGACCAAATATATCAAAAAAAATACAATTATATACTTCTTCCAATTACGTGCTCTAAGTTCACCGACTATATTCTTATATCCCCATTTATTACCTGTTATCAGCAGTCCGCTTAAAATCATTGCTATAAACATTGTCAAAAAGGCAAATACCAATTCTGTCTCCATACTATACCCCTCTTATTTCTTTTTTATCAATGTTCTTATATCTGATGATTCGTCACCAATCCACATATTCATAACGGCTGTTTGATGCATCTCAACACTCTTAAAGAACTGCGGTCCCAAAGGATTTTTATATTTGTATGCTACCGAAATAGCAAATGTATTACTGTCATCACCGTAAAAAAATTTAGAACTGTAAAAATACAGTGGTGAGACATTCTTCATCTGCTCTATATTCAAATCCTTGATATAAATATTTATATAGGCTCCTACCAGCATTCCCGTACCCATATTTGCAAGTTCACTTACAAAATAATCTTTTATATTTTCGCTGTTTATAGTTTTCATTACTTCATAAGTACTCTTTATAGCATTTCCGAATTCTTTTTGCAGGTTCTATTATTTCACTTTTTTTATTTTGCTGATTTTTTTATATTCTGGAAATTATTAACCAATTTTTTTCCCGAATTTTCTATATTAACAATGTTATTTGATATGGAACTCATATCACCGCTGCCCATACCGTTGAAAATCTCATTTGTATTACTCTTTATATCACTTATATTATCTCCGGCTTGTTTTACGTTGTCGGATAATTTCAACACATTTGTCTGCACCGTATTGGCACTGTCTAAGGCTTTATCTATATTTTCTCGTATATTTGTAGCCTTATCAGCCGTGTCGTTACTAAGCTTAAATACATCTATCGCTTTCTGTGTAGTATTTGTTCTTTCCACCAAATAAGCATATTCCGAAAGACGCTTCGCTGTATTATTAAGTGCCTGCTGAATGGTTATATGTATAAAATACATATTCAAAAAATTTATAATGGTCAACCATGATATAAGTACTATCGGAAGAATAATAGCTGCTTCAACTGTTAATGAACCTCTTTTTTTCATGTTTCCTCCTTAATATGAGAAACTGGTCGCAACTCTGAAGTTATGTTTTTTTCCTTGCCTAAACTGCTCAGGTATGAACGGTTGTGCCATAAAAAGGTGGTCTATAGAGCATTCCGAATCGACATATACATCTACCAAGGACTTTTTTAAGGTAAAATTACTGTCAAGTTCCTTCATATTTGTCTCCACAACATCCATCATCCTCTTCGTCTTATTACCGTCTAAAAGTAACCCAAATAACAAATAATCCCCGTATCCACAAAGCAGCTTACTGTCATCCCATTTCGGTGCAACCCAATCACTCATCTCCCTATATATTAGCGGACATTTTTTACCGCTTGTTATAACACTCATATCCGCTATCGACCTTGGAACGGAAAATAGCAGTGGCAATGTAGCCATGACTATAGGTGCTGCCGGTCCTGCCGCAGCTGCCGCCTGCATTACAGTCTCTCTAAGTTCATCTGTCAACCACACTGAAACATAGTCAAGTGCCAATCTCTTCAAATATATATCGGCATAAACTGCAGCCACATCCTTTTTGGTATCCTCAAAGCCATAAAGAACATATTCAACTTCTGCACAACTCACCTCTATTTTTTTAAACTCCTCGGCTGTAAGATAATACACATTAGCCTGATCCGCACTTGTTCCATCCAAAAACTTTGTATTTAAAACAGTATCGTATTCTTTGCTTTCAGGTTTGTTTTTATCTATATTTCAGCCTTCATCTTACCTGTATGCACGGAATCTCTAAAATTTGACATAACATATGCACTCTCAAACAGTGAATCAAGACCGTCAGAAAGCACTTGTCCTATTTTGTCCGACATATTGGTTATCTCTTTTGCATTATCTTCCTTGGCTTCCTTGCTTTTCTTCTTCTTATTTACTTTTTCAGTAGCAGTATCCTTGCTTTCACTTCCACCTTTTTCTCTTTTAGTTATTTTACCGAGCTTATGATCATTACTTTCAACTTTTGGCGGCTCATAACTCTTACCATTCGACAAATTTGCTATCTTCTTACCGTTTTCGGTTTCACCCAACAGTTCACTATTTGTCTTTGTGGAATCTATATCATTATTTTCTCTTCCCTGCCATTTTTTCCTTTCTTCCTTGCTCCCTTTATAGAAATAGTCAAGTGGATAATCCGGTGTTTTCATATAATTTATAAGATTTTCTGTTTTATTTACATACTTCTCTATATCACCGCTTAAAAACTGCGGATTCATTATAATCTTGTCCAGATTTTTACCTACAAAAACCGGCTCTGCAACGGAAGCTCTCATCTCATCTCCTACAGACTCCTCACGATACTTCTTCATTGCATCGGTTGCCGACTTTACAATCTTAGTCTCAAAATACTTTTTCATCTCGTCATACTTCGGAGAAACCTTGACATACTTATCATTTATTATCCTGTCGCTATATTTTTGAATATAGTCTACTGTATCAGCCATTTTCTTCTTTGTATCGGACACACCTTTTTGGAAATCTCCGTATATCTTTTTCTCCTCACCGCTGTAGTCACCATCAGGTACATTATCCTTCCTGTCATTTAAGAATGTCATTGATGATGCATAGTTGCTTCCTGAACCGATATAAGACTTACCTTTATCTTCAAGCTGCTTTAACTTATACAGTATTCCCTTTGAACGCTGTTCATCGCCCACTTTATTTTCTATACTACTCATTTTGTCAAGAAATTCTTTACCTTTATCATTGACAAGCTTAACGGCTTCTTCTACTACTTTATCTTTCTTTTCTCTAAGTTCCTGTATTTTCTTTTGTCTGGCAGCTGCATCTTCTTCAGATTCACCCTCAACTTCAACATTGATTTCAAAAATTTCCCTGCTATATTCCTTGATAGTCGAACAAGCCCTAAATAACTCTTCGTTTATATAATTATTTGTATCAACCGCATATTGCCTTACAGACATATTATTACCTATAGGGTTATCTGTGAAATCTTTTATTTCTTTTATTAAGCTGTCAGTATCATCACATAGCTTACCGTAATCATCATAAACTCCCTTTACTTTATCAGTAGAATCATGCACAGCCTTTACAGTATTACCGAGTGACCCTACCTTTCCCATAACGTCAAACATATTCTGGGCAAGTAGTACCGGTCCTTTATATTTCATAGAATCGCTGACTTGGCTTCTGAATACAGCCTCATCTGCAAGGTTGATATTACTTCCTACCGTTACTTTTGTATCAAATCTATATGGATTGAAGTAATGCTCTCCTTGAAATATTGCACTTGCAGATATTTTCTGTAATTTTTCATAGCTGCCGCCGCCATCTGCTCCAAGTTGAGTTTTCATCATCTCTTCTATTTTCGGCTTAAGTTGTTCAGTTGTATACTTAGTCTCACCAAACAAATCATAATACTGATACAGTGCTTGATTATACAGCGTTAAAGCAGATTCATTTGCCATTTGTTGTGCCGCCTCAGCCTCAGCTTCCGCAAGTCTCATCCTTCCACCGTCTACAAGGAGTGCTTCTAAAATAAAGACCCACATATATATTATTGCCAAAAATACCGATATGGCTCCTTTAAGTTTACGCTTCATAAGTCCCCCATTTATTAATAGTATCCGTCATAATTTTACTTGCCTATATATGTTTTTAAGTAATATCCGACTTGTGTGATTGTATCAATATTTCTGATAAACTCACTTGGATTTGTTATAAGAGCATTACTCTTGGACTCAAAACTCTTTGTTTCACCGACTCCTATTATTTCCATCATTCTTCCAAGCGGATTTATATATCTTTTCTGTACCGTTACCGTCACATAACTTGACAAAAATCCCATCTCAGTCTTTATTTCCGCCTTGTCCTTATATGACGGATCACTGTATGTATCAAACTTTATTCCGCTTATTCTGCTGTTGGTATACTTTTTTCCGTTATTAATTCTCATTCCGTTGCCTTTTTGTCCTGCAGATTCAGATATAAGTTCTGTAATAAATCGATAAGGAGATCTTTTATCGTACATACTTGCAGTAATTATTTCAGATGCCTTCACATCATCACTGTCTCTTAACGCAGGAGGATTGGCAAATCCGATATATGACCAATAAGATGCTACCCTGTTTGCACTTCTGGTAGCTTCCGCAACGCTTACTATGCTTTGATAATGTGCAACACTTAAGTATATAATTGCAAAAATACTTATGATCATCAGAGGAACTATAAAGGCCGCTTCAACAGTGTAGGCACCTCTAAATTTCTTCATATTCACCTCTTTAAAAAGGGGCAAGCACCCTTAAGAACCTGCCCGATATACTTTATACATATACTACTAATGACCAGCTTCTGTCGCTGTTTCAAGTGTTGTATTAGTCTTTGCACCGTTAAAAATTCCATTTAAATTTTTCTTCATGAATTCAAGTAATCCTAACCTCAACATTATCGCTATGGAAACCAGTGCAGCCAAAAGTAGGACCATCTCCACAGTACCTAAACCTTCTTCTTCCTCCCAAAACATCCTTAAATCATCCATTTGCTTTCTCCTTATCTTTTTTTATCAAAACAGATTGCTCTGCTAAGACCTAAATATTCATACTCAGTATTGCAGGTGCAATCGTAACTATTATTACCGAAAACAGCATAAGCATCATAGGAAACAACAGTTTGGTATCCGCCTCTGCCGATATTCTCATAGCAGTGGCCTTTCTCTCCGCCCACTGCTCCATTCCGATATCTCTGAGTGCTGTGATAACATCGCTGCCACCCCTTTTCATATTCTGCAGTACCACCGATACAAATCTTCTCATCTGCGGCGTGTTACATTGTATAGACATTATCTCAAATGCCGCCTCGTCGGTTTCACCGTTTTTCATCTTATCTACACAAGCTGTCAATGTTCTGTAAAGCGGTGTATCAAGTGACATCTCATCAGAAATCTTTATAATAGCTGCTCTAAGTGTCATACCTGCACCGCTGAGTATCAGTATCTTATTTGTAAAATCCGGCATATCTATAAGTATTTTCATATGCCTTTGTTCTATTTTTTCGTTCAATCCGTTGAACAATGAATACGCTGCAAAAGCTCCAAAAGCAATTCCAAGTACCAGTCCCAAAGTTCCCATAAAAAAGTTCAATATACCCGACAATAAAAATCCTACCAATACAAATGTAACTCCGCCTGCCCAGTAGACTCTTAAGTAAAACTCTGTATAATCCGGATTATATAACTCTCTTATCTGCCTTCTAAGTTTCCTGTCAAAATTATTGCCGTACTTGTATCCGCTCATATCCATAGCTTGAAAACCTATCGGAAACAGATCTCTCATACCGAACTCTTTTTTATCCAGTACATTCACCATCTCTACATACTTTTTTCCTGCAAGTGAAAGCAGTATCAATACAGGAGCTGCAGTTACAATAAGATACACTATCTGAAATATAAAATTCATACTTCCTCCCCTATACCTCTATATCCGTGATCTTTTTTGACCACAAAAATCCAATCAATATACATGCAATTGCCGCTGTAGATGCTATTCTTCCGGTTAAAGTATTAAATACTGCATCCATAAATCCGCCTGTAGTCTTTGTCATAAACAGTACCAAGAGTATAGGCATTGCAGTAAGTACCTTTTGCTCCATCTTCTTTCCTGAAAGTGATGTCTCTATCTCATTCTTTGTTTCAATCTTCTCCGATATAACATCTGTAGTCTGTCTTATGATTTGCATTATATTTCCACCCTGCCTCTTTGATATCTCAAAAATATTAGAGAATGTAAGTACATCTTCATTGTGACTCCTATATGCAAAGTCTGTGAACACTTCTTCTATATTGCTTCCATATGAAAGTCTGGATGCCATAAGGTCAAGTTCTTTTATTATCAAAGTATTCGGATCTGCATACTGCTTTTCCATATCCGAAATAGCTATCGTTATTGCCGTTTCTACAGATGCACCGGCATTTACTGCAGACGATATGCTGTATAACATATCTCTAAACTGTAAACTCAACGCTCTTTGCCTACTTGCTGCAATTTCCCTCGCTCTTATATCCGGATATTTAAAGGCTATCAGTGCAAATACTATTGAAACTATAATATTGTGATAAAATATATATCCTATTGCAAACAATACAGCAGCCGCCAATATTAAATACATGAAATATTCCTGTTTAGTTAAAATATACACACTATAATCAAGCTGTGCAGTATCTAAATATTTTGTCGGTGTTTGCTTTTCTTTTTTTTCTTTTCTTTTAAACATACTCTATAACCCCACAGGCTCCACTCCGGACATTTCAAACTTTGTCATCTTATGTAATGCATTCTCCGTCCGAACCAGACCTCCTACAATTTTTTTCCGTTTCTCATTTCTTTTTCTCTTCTAAATTCGAAAAAGCGGATTTATAATATACTCCCTGTTCTCATATCCGATAAGTTCATCTATATGTAAGGTTCTTCTGCTCTTATCCGCCAACCTTCCAAGATGTATTATGATATCTATAGCGGATCCTATTTGCTGACGAATAGCCTCTATCGGAAAAATCCGCTCCCTGCATTACCATGGTCTCAAGACGAGACAACATATCCTTCGTAGAGTTGGCATGACCTGTTGAAAGTGAACCGTCATGACCTGTATTCATGGCTTGTAACATATCAAGAGCTTCAGCTCCTCTTACCTCTCCTACCACTATCCTTTCGGGTCTCATTCTAAGTGAGGACTTTATCAAGTCTTTTTATAGTTACAGCACCTTTTCCTTCAGCGTTTGCATTTCTGGTCTCCATTCTCACTATATTCGGTACATTAAGTATCTGCAACTCTGCAGAGTCCTCAATAGTAATAATACGTTCATCTTGTGGAATAAAGTTTGACAGAGCGTTAAGAAATGTGGTTTTTCCGGATCCTGTACCTCCACTTACAAATATATTGTACTTTTGCCCTAACAGCCGCCTCCAAAAAAAGCTTGCAGCCTGAGGTGTAAGTGATTCCCACTTTATCAAATCCGATATTTGAATTACCGACTCCGGGAACTTTCTTATGGTAACTACAGGGCCGTTCAGTGCTATAGGATTTAACACAATATTTACACGAGATCCGTCTTCAAGTCTTGCATCACATATAGGATTTGACGCATCAACAGTCCTGTTGACCTTCGATACAATACGCTGTATTATATCCTCCAACTGTTTCTTACTGTCAAATTTTTATATTTGACTCTGTCACACGCCCGGATTTCTCTATAAAAAAATATGATTTGGTCCGTTAATCATTACCTCAGTTATTGTTTTGTCATCCAGAATACTTTGTAGAGGACCAAGTTTTTCTCATATTGTTGAAAGTATAATCGGCTATCATATGCCTGTTGGCTACCGATATATATCCTTCACCCGAAACATTTCTCTAAATATCTTTAAAAGCCTGGTCCTTTATAAATTCATCAGAGACATCCCTTTGTCCTTCCAGTGAATGAGCTGTTTTTTTCGATATATATCTTCCAATATTTCATTTGTAATTTCCATATATCCCTCACACTCAATTTATCAAATCTAAAAGCTGATTACACTTCGCAAGATATGAAGGATTTCTTTCCTCTACCTCTGCAATCATCTTTCCGTCTCTTAAACTACCTGACTTCGGAAATTTTATATCTATTCCTATTTCATCGTCAGGTTTCTCAGCCATATTCAAGATATTCATTCTTTTACCGCTTATAGGAAGTGTTGTAAGATAGCTGTCACTCTGCATTTTTTCAAACTTATCCCTTCCCTGTACGGTATCACTGTACACTTGAAGTATAGTTGTGGCATACTCCATAAAATCCGTAGTCATTCTATGAAAGCCTGTAGGTAAATCTACAAATATATATTTTGCATTCCCGGCTTGTACTAAAGTATCTATCAAGTGCTCAATATTCTTTTTATTTAGAGAATGTAAATCTTCTATTGATTGGAACGGTGGCAATATATACACTCCGTTTTCATCCATCTCCAATGTATCAAGTAAAACCGGAGCTATATCTGCACTCTCACTAAGTTTAAACAATAAATTCTCTATCTGCCCTTTATATTCATGCCTATGCATTTGACTTTCAGACGAAAATTCCTCAAAATTTAAATATATTGCTCTATACCCTTGTGTTACCGCCGCTAAAGCTAAAGCATATGCAATAGTACTTTTACCTGCACCGCCTTGAACCGAAAACATTGCAACTATTGCCGTGTCTGATAAATTTACACTCTCACTACTAAGTGACAGAGCCGACTTTATATCTGCAATGATTGCAGGAACGGACTGATATATATTAATGGTTTGTGACGAAGTATCCCCAAATGATGAATAATCCGACACAAAAAGTATCTTATTCCTGATATCCGGTAAACTGTCTGCAAAATCTTTTTCACAAATGACAGTACTGAAGCCACCTTTCATACTACTTAGTGTATCTATTGCTCTTTCCCTGTCATAACAACAAAAGAACTCTATATCGCTGTAATTATGACTGACATAATCACTGAAGTGAGTCACAAAATATATATCATCACACTGTAAAAAAATCCTCATGCCAAAGCCCCCATACCATTGTATCCACTCAATTCCATCCTTGTGTAAAATAATATCTTTTTTATTAATAAATATTATTTTTTTCTTTCGTTTTCGTTAAGTATATTCTTATTAGTTTATTATGTCAAGTTGGTAATATATATTCATCATATTATACAAATTTACTGAATGTAATAAAATTATAAATTTAACATTTCATTTCAAAATTATGATATAAATACTATTATATATACGTTTAAATGTTTTTTTATTAAAAAAATAATCACTATATTTTTATCTCATATTAAATATTAATAATTTAATTCTTTTTATTATCTGTCTAAATGGTAATATAAACAAACCTTATTTCACTCACCTAAAATTAAGCACAAAAAAATCTCATATAGTTTATTCTATAGAGATTTTTCTAAATAAATATTGAATGATATCCAATACACAATATTAAATTTTACCCACACATCCCGCAGGCTTCACAGGCACTCTTTGTGACTGCGCAACCTCAAGTGCGGTTTCTCTGA